>UMFU01037278.1_pt1 | contig 35409 bp, 20 predicted proteins | sample 1965091 | NCBI WGS metagenome assembly UMFU01 (sample SAMEA4836054, study PRJEB28245) | human gut metagenome | biome: gut microbiome; material: fecal sample | place: Denmark | collected 2008
GATAGGAATTAACAATTCTGCATCAATAATCGATTCCTGTACCCCCACCAGTCTCCAATGGAACTGATAGACTTACTCCGTACCCTCATTGTCGATAAAAGAAGCCGAACATGCAGATCCCGTTTTTTTTCGAACATAGGCAGACTATCGAAAAAAGTTGTTTGCCGTATTCTTGCGCTCGTGCTGTCCGCGTCGTGCATCGACATTTCTGCGCAATCCATGATTGCAGTATTGTCCAAAACACCCAGCGTTCAATTTCCTTCTGGTTTTTTTCCACCCCACGCTCTTTGTTGTTGTCACCGCAATAGCCTCCCTCGTCCTTATCGCCCTGAGCGCGAAGTGGCAGTCACTGAGGAGACACCCCTTTTTGCTCTACCTTTCCGCCGGCGTCGCAATGGTCGGGATTTCGGCTATGTGGACTACCGGAATGCCGGAATTGTCAATGTGCCTGTATATCGCATTCTCATTTGGATGCGCCTTCATGACCTTCTACTGGATTGAATTGCTCGCCTCCGTTACCGCGTTCGAGCTTATGGTGATTATTGCGGGGAATACACTTGCCACAATCCTGGTAACGCTCATAACGGATTACCTTTCCTTTTACGAGTACTTCGGTATCCTCTCGCTTGCGCTCGGATTTCTTTGTTTGAAATACGCCGACGACACCGTAACATCCACGCCGCCTAAGCACTCGGAAAACGCCTCCACCATCGATACGAGCACCGTCGCGCGAACCATCACAGGACTGTGTCTTGTGGGGCTTGTCGCGGGAACCACGCAAAGCATAGCCCTTATAAAGGACCCATCTTACTCCCTCTATTCCGTAGCTCCGTCGGCCATTGCGCTTGTCATCGTCGTCGCAATCATCGTCAACGCACCCGACGTACGCCTTTCAACTGCGCTTAAGATTATTTCATCGCTTACCGCCGGGGCTTTGCTTCTTCTTTTAATGCCAGGAGCAACGCCCCTGTCATCGTATTTCCTCTCCCAAATCGCCTTCTCCGTGCTCTCGAGCATTGCAAGCTACGCCTTGGCGCTCGTTGTTAAGTCTCGCACGTACCACACGCTAAAAGCGGTAGGGACCACGTACGCAATGCTCTCTTTCAGCTCCTTGATTCTGCTCGTGCTTGTCGGATTGGGCGTCGATATAACCAGCTCCCACTTTGTGATTGCCTTAAGCTTCATTTTTATCTGCGCAGCAATTTGGCTTATGGGAGATAGGGGAATCGATACGCTCATCGATCCTTTTCGTCCCATCGGAGCGAACGAAAGCCCCGCATCGGGAGCCTTCAAGAAAAAGGCCGAGCTTGTCGCCCAATGGTCCAAGCTCACTCCCAGAGAAGCTGACGTCTTCTATCTGGCCGTGGTCGGACGAAGCTGCTCCTTCATTGCGGAAAAGCTCGTTTTGAGCGAAAACACCATACGTTCCTATCTCCAAAAAGTGTATTCGAAATGTGGGGTTCATTCCCGACAAGAGCTCATCTCTCTTGTCGAAGAAACGTCCGAATAACCCACAGGTGCAAACAAGATGAAATCTCTTCCCATCCGTTTTCATGGGAATCGCTACCTGGGACACGGCAGGTTCCAGCATGTCCTATATCCTATAGGCTGCCCTGAAACCCCAGTTCATGTAATGCATATATTTTGTATGTAACTTCTTTTTCCCGCAATTAGGTGCACTTCGCATCTATCGCTCCCAAACGTCATGGGTCATGCTTCCCCTCAGCGGAATCGACACCGATGCCAAAACCAAGGAGGAATCATGAAGACAAGCTGTCAAGTTGCCAAAGCTGGAGTCACGCGCCGTGGATTTTTAGGCTTGGCGGCTGCAAGCGCTGTTATTGCAGGATCGGGAATCGCAGGGTGCTCCCCGGCCAAGCCGTCTGAAACTGGCGCTGATGCCGAACAGGCGCAGACAGTCCCTGAAATCGCCGAAAGCGAGATTAAAGAGACAAAAGAAGCGGACGTTGTAGTGGTCGGCTTGGGAGTGGCTGGCGTCGCGGCGATGAGGTCTGCAGCCGAAGTAGGAGCCCACGTCATCGCCGTTGAAAAAACGAGCATCGCGAATTGTCGCTCGAGCATGTTCGCCGCTTTCAATTGCGATACCGCTCGGAAACTGGGAATTCCCGATACCGACCCAACGGAAATCGGCAATGAGCTCATGACTCAGATGGCGCATCGCGCAGACTACAGGGTAATCAACACCTGGCTCAAGCATTGCGGGGAAGCGTTTGAATGGTATGTGGGAGCTTATAAGGACCTTCTGCTCCTAGGCCCGGAAGATGCCTTTCCCGAAAACCCCGACCAGATTTATCTGTATGCGGAAAGCGTTGGGGGATCGACATATAGACCCGGCATCGATTATGAGCACATGTTCGCAGCATGCTGCTGCGTAGGCGGCGGAGACGAAACCCATCGACCGATTCTCGAGGCGAATATCGAAAAGGCCCTGGAGACCGGCAACGCCGAAACTGTCTTCGACTCTCCTGCAGTGAAGCTGGAAACGAAAGACGGCAAGGTGTCTGCGGTAGTATGCAAAAACCTGCAGGATGGCACCTACACGCGTTATACTGCCTCCAAGGGTGTGATTCTTGCTTCGGGTGACTACAGCTATAACGACGAGATGCTTCAAAAGTATGCTCCCTGGGTGTATGCCCACAAGGATAACTACCTTTTCTCTCACGAAGGAATGGACTGCAAAGGAAACCACGCAAGCACTGGCGACGGCCAGAAGCTCGGAATCAGCGTCGGCGGACACCTTGATATCGCCCCCCATGCAATCATGGCGCATATCTTCCAATTCGGCGTCGAAAACTTTATCGAGCTGAACGAGCGCGGAGAACGCTTCTGCAATGAAGACCTCAGCATGACAAACATCGCGAAAGTAATACTGAATCAGCCTGGAAGTAAAGTCTTCCAAATTATCGACGCCAAGGCGAACGACTACTATCCGATTGACGAGATGCTTCCCATGATGAGAGGCTCTGACGGTGAGATGTACTCTGCAGAGGCGGACACCCTCGAAGAACTCGCCGCCAAGCTTGGATTCGATAATGACGCCGCAAGCACCTTTGTGGCCAGCATCGAAAGATACAATGAACTTTGCGAAAAGGGACATGACGACGACTTTGGAAAAGCCGCCGAGAAAATGCATCCGATTATCGAGCCTCCGTTTAAGGCGGTAACTTACGATACGCTCAAGCATACGTCCGTCGAAGACGTAAGCTGCATGCGCCTTCTTGTCACCATGGGCGGTCTTGTCGCCGATACAAACGCACGAGTTCTTGACGACGACCTGAATCCCATCCAGGGACTGTATGCGGTTGGAAACGTTCAAGGTGGCAGGTTCGTCGACGATTATCCGTTCAGCCTGTCGGGCGCCAGCCACGCAGCCGCACTAACCTATGGTTACCTTGCCGGCGAGCACATTGTAAACGGCGAAACCGCGGAATAGTCCATTCAACCAAATCGTATCACGACCCTCCCTCTCGAGCGCGTACGACGCATGCGGTCGTCCCCTCCAGGCCGCATGCGTCGACGTTGCCGTCAATCCCCTTATCTCCACGGCCCCATCCCACTGAGGGTGCATGAATGGAGAAAAGCCCTCTGGCATGGGGTTATTTAGAAAGTTGATTTGCGCTAGAAGTTAGCGGAACGTGCCAGCAAAAACATTGGGAAGCTGATGCCTTGCCGCTTGGCGATGTCTGCATGAAATTTGATTAATATAGTAAAAGAAGCGTGCCTATGCTGAAATAATGCACGGCAAAGGCAAATCATGCGGCTCGGTTGGAACCTGATTAACCCGCTGCGTTTCGAATGCCACACCGATAATTTCGACATTGGCTCCAGGGATTTTTTCACGTGAAACGAGCCCGAGGTATTCATCGTAATTGCCACCGCCGTACCCCAAGCGTTGAAAGTCGCTATCGAATGCGACCATGGGTACGATTACCGCATCAATGAATCCAGGTGCACAAATAGGGAAATCGGAAACTGATCCATCGTCTTCCGCAAAGCGTTTAAGGGGGTTGGCGATAAAAGGGACGTTTCCATCTCGCCAAGCCCGGTATTCGACCAGGCGCATATACATGCGAGGGGTAGAACCTTTTGTATTCATGCAAGGGAAAACCACGGTTAACTTTTGCGTATAGCACCAGGCAATGAAATCCCCAAGGTTGACCTCGCTTTTCATTGGGGCATATACAGCAATCGTCGAACCTGCGCTCAGGTATGCGAGTTGATCCTCGAGCTTACGGCAAATGGCGTGTGAGGCTTGTTTCCGGGCGGAAGATAACATGGCGTCACGCCTGGTTAGCACCTCGTGGCGGAGTTCCTTCTTGGTATGTATCGCATCGTTTTGCATGGCCGAAGTATAACGCGTGTTCGGCAAGAGAAGAATTTGCTCCTGTTTCAATGTGCCCCGAGTGCGATTCCTTGGTCTATTTGAGGTCAGATTGATTGGGGCATCAATGAAGACGAATTCTGCCTCGCGGTGGCATAATTGCTGTTCCCTTTGTTTTCACACCTCCTGCTTTAGGGCCAATAACTCACGCTTTTCGTGAGAATTAACGTAAAACACGAGGTCATAGTCGAGTTAGAAAAATTTTTAAAAAAGTCTTTGCAAATCCCAGGAAAGCTTGTTATTATAGACGAGCTGACAAAGCAACGCGCCGTTACCTCAGCTGGATAGAGGGACTGACTACGAATCAGTACGTCGGGGGTTCGAATCCCTCACGGCGCACCACTTAAATGTTTAAGCCGCTCAAACGAGCGGCTTTTTTGTTTCGCAGATATTTCGCGAGTCTTCGCCGCGCGTCTCCTTCCTATCCTTTACGGTGCGCCCATTAAGCTCCTTGTCGATGCCGAAACCGCTGGTCTTAACCTTGATAAGGACCTCACTATCGATGACAACGACCATGTCTTGAAGCTTACCGACAAAGGTATCGCCCTTTAGGGACATGCGCTCGTGCTTAAGGATGTCAATGCAAGCATGGCCGGCATTGGTTCCATCTCGTATACCGCCGAGTGGAATTGGATGTCTGTGTGCGCAAGCGAGGATACCTCGCTCACGCTCGATGACGCTACGCTTACCATAGATGGCGCCGGCGCTGGCAACGTTCATGCCATCTATTTCTGCAACAACAATAAGCCCAACTTGAAGAGTGGCTCTAATCTCACCATTAAGAACTACAAGCAGGACGCTCTTGAGTGGGGTGGCGACGACGGCGGCTACAACGTGAACATCGAAGGCGGCTCTACCTACACCTCTGACCACTGCCGTTCTGGCTTTACGGGCACGTTTATCGTCACGGTCGGCAACTCCACGGTTACGGCCAACAACAAACAATGCTCTCACAGGCATCATCTTCACTGGCAAGGGCGAGTTCAAGAGCGCAAATGTTCAGATTTCTGGTACCAAGGGCACGCGCTACTGGAACGCCGCCAAGGAGCAGCAGCTTGTCGATGGTTTGACGTTCAATAGTTGGTATACCGATGAAGACTGCACTGCCAAATGGGACGATGATGCCGAGCTTGCAACCTCCATGACGCTGTTTGGCAAATGGACCAAGAATACAGACCCTGATCAGTAATGCCGCATGTAATCAACCCACATCTTCGCTTGTTATCGCGCCGCGGCCATCCTGACCTTTCGCCATGCAAGCGCCCTATGGAGAAATATAGCGCTTTGCGTTTTACGCGGGGGGGGGTGACATAGCGTAAAAAATCAATTTGTTGCGCAACTTCTGAGCGGTTCTTCCCAAAGCTGTAAAACTATGGGGGTTTTCCTTGGGTGTGGCGGCCGTTAAACGGGCGTCACAGGGCGCGGAGTGGCTTTATGACTCACCTTTTACCTTAAAAATCAAGAGAAACTGCGTTCAAGTGCTAAAATAACACGTTGAGGAACTATCTTTGCTACCCCTGGTTCACTTTCTTTTAGGAACTAATCTTACTGAGATATCGCAAAGGAGCTGCTCAAGCCATGAAGGCAACCGATTGAAGGTTAATGCGGTTGATGGGGGACGGAAATGACTGAAAGAATGAGGAAAAAAACAAGAAGAGAAAGTGTGGCAGACCGCTACCCTTTCGGACACAAAGCCCTTTCGGTAGTGCTCTCGGTAGTGCTGCTGGGCTTCGGTTGGCCGGCGGTGAACCCGTCGGAGACTTTCGCGAGCGATGAATCGGCGCAGGCCGATCAGGTGCAAGCTGAAGTCGCGCAACCTGAAGAGACTCAAGCCCTGGAAGAGACGGCAGACGATTCTGCCGCAATGGCTTTGGCTGCTGCTGACGAGGCCGCTCCGGTTGCGGCTTCCGACGAGCGGGCTGTTGCCGAGTCGGTAGCTGACAAGCCGGCGACGGCATCGGCGCCGAGCGCTTCCGACGAGGAAGAGGCTTCTGCTGTGGAAGATGCCGTGGAAGAGGATTCCGCGGTAGACAACCAAGGCTCTTCGCAGGCGGCTGCTGCCCAGGCGAAAACTGAATACGATATTTCGCTTGTGCTGAAAAACGCTTCGATCAAGAAGGCCGACGGCACCAATGAACTCGTGAGCTTGCCCGCCACGAAGGTCACGGTTTCCGCCGATAAAGATTTCAAATTCACGGTTGTGCCCGATTCTGCCTGTAAGCTGAATCGCGTGCTTGTAAACGTTGCTGGTCAGGAATCCCCCCCCCTTATCCCTGACGCCGATGGCGTTTACGTTGTTGCATCGAGCGATATTGCCAAGGGCGCAACGTTGACCGTTGAAGCCAGCTCTTCTCCTGGAAACGTTGGCACCGTGCTTGGTGGAGTGCTTGGCGGTGGCGCTGCTGCTGCGAGCGATGTGAACGGCAGCGCAGACTACACGATTGCTATAGGCGAAACTAAAACCATTAAGGGCACTTCCGGCATTAGTGATAGCTGGAGTTCTTCGGATACGACAAAGGTTACGGTTTCTAGCAAGGGTAGTTCTGCCGATGTGACTGGAAAAAGCGCAGGCAATGTCACTATCACGCATAAGTATTATTCGAGCCTGATTGACTGGAACCAGAAGACTGAGACGTTTACCGTCGTTGTTCAGCCTGCCATGCCCGCTCGGTCTATCTCTATTTCTGGCAGCGATACCGTTACGCAGTTCTCAAATATTCAGCTGACGGCAACGGTCGACCCCGCGGAAGCTACAGGAACGTATGAATGGTCCTCGTCTAATGAAGACATCCTGACGGTTGACAACAGCGGTAACGTTACGGGCGTTCGCCAAGGAACGGCAACGGTCACGGTTTCGTTCATAAGTGCTGTCGGCGGTTCGGAAGTTTCTGCGTCTAAAGATGTGACGGTTACCGCAACGAAAGATGCGACTGATCAAGCGCTCGTTTACTACCTGCTCGACCCTACCAAAGATGCCAACTCGAACGACTCGGGTCACTGGGGAAAAACATCGCTTGGCACCGCAATGGTGAATACCACCGGTGCTACGTGGGCGGGTGGCAAGAATTGCTTCGATAACGTGGATCAGCGCGTTGTTTCGTGGCCCAATGGCACCAACGTTGTGCCGAGGGACTCTGACGCTTGGAATGAAATCTTCGATAACTATAAGACGACCATCCAGGCCCAGCTTCCGGGCGTTACCTTTACTAAGGATGATGTAGAAGAAATCGCTCTTGTTCCCGCAAAGATCTCAAGGAACAACGGAACCAACCCCGATATGCATCTTGACTGCAATGTCTCCATCAAATGTAAGAATGTTGCACTGGTGAAGTATTACCTGCGCGATGCGGGCAGCACGCAGTTTGAGCAAAAGGGAGCCAGGAACTATATTTCCGGTAACGCCACCCAGCCTTCCGATGTGATGAACGAGCAGTTCCCTGAAACCAAGACGGTCGATGGTGCAACTTACACATTCTCTGGCTGGTATTTAGACCAGAGTTTCACGCAGCCCGCAACGTTCCCGTATACGGTTAACAGCTCTACGAACTTCTATGCCAAGTACGTGGGCGGTTTCCGGGTTGCCTATGACCTTGCTGGCGGTTCATGGAACAACTCCGATGCGACCACGTATATTGCTCAGGAAGGCTCGACGCAAACGGTGAAGAGCGAGCCCACTCGCGAGGGATACAAATTCACCGGTTGGACCATCGAAGGCCTGCCTGATACTACCGCGCTTAAGAGCGGCGATACCTTCGCTATGCCCGCAGGCAACGTAACCATCACGGCAAACTGGCAGGAGCTTCTTTCCTATCGGGTTAAATATCTTGAAAAAGGCACCGAAAAACAGCTCGCCGACCCAGATACTCGATATGGCGAGCAAGGTGAGAAGGTTTCTGCAGATGCCAAGACCATTGACGGCTATCACCTTGCAGATGGATGCTCCAGCCATATTGAGAAAACCCTCGGAAGTAGCGATAACGATATCACGTTCTGGTACGAGAAGGATTCCGTTGAGTACACGGTGAACTACTACCTGAATGGTACCGAACAAAAGGTTGCCGACTCTGAAACAAAGAGCGCTCCTTGGGGCATCCAGATAAAGGCGTCTGATCTTGCGAAGGATATTGACGGGTATACCGCCGTGCCCAACCAAGATGCGACCATTACCGTTGATCTCAATGGCAACAATTCCATCAACGTGTACTACTACCAGAACGTTGATCTTGTCGCCAATTCCGATGCAAAGACCTACAACGGTTCCGAGCAGAGTGCTTCCGGCTTTACCGGTGCGCCCGAAGATGCTGATTTCTCCGGCATTACCGTCGGCGCAAACGGCACCGATGCGGGCACGTACCCTGCTCAATTTGCGGAAGGCACCGTTGGCACCATTGACAAAACCGAGAAATATATCGTTGCAAGCGTCGAGAATGGTTCACTTGTAATCGGCAAGGCTGAGGTCACCCTGAAGTCCGCCGACCTGAGCAAGAAGTACGACGGCACCGCGCTCAAGAACGGTGGCGCCGCGCTCGAAACCGAGTCTGGCTTCGTCGAGGGCGAGGGCGCGACCTATGCGTTCACGGGCTCCCAGACCGTCGTCGGATCTTCGCCCAACGCGTTCAACTACACGCTGAACGAGGGCACCAAGGCCGACAACTATACCATTACGAAGTCCGAGGGCACGCTGAAAGTTACCGACCGTGATGAGACTGAAAAGTACGAGATTACGGTGACTGCCAATTCCGCGACGGAGACCTACGACGGAACTGAAAAGACCGTCTCTGGCGTGACTGGCACTACGCCCACCAACGATAAGGGCGCCACTTTCACCGTTGAGGGCCTTAGCGCAACCGTGTCTGGAACCGATGCGGGAGAGTATACGAACGAGGTCAGCGGCACCCCTGTCGTTAAGGATGCAGCGGGCAACGATGTGACCTCCCAGTTCAAAGTTAAGACGGTTAACGGCAAGCTTGTCATCGACAAACGCGCCGTGACCATTAAGCCCAAGGATGCCACCAAGGCTTACGACGGCAAGCCCCTTAAAGCTACCGAGTGGGAGGTTGTATCGGGTTCGTTTGTCGACGGCCAGAGCATTGCCGACCCGCAATACGACGGCTCGCAGACCGTGCCCGGATCCAGCGAAAGCTCGATTACGTGGAGCTATGCCGAGGGTACCAACGCCGATAATTACAACATCACGGCAGCGAAGGGGTCGCTGACCGTTACCGACCGCGCTGACGGTGAGAAATACGAGATCACGGTGACTGCCAATTCCGCCGAGTTCACCTACGACGGCAATGAGCATATGGCCGAGGGCTTCAAGACCCTCGAGTTCACGGTCGACGGCAACGAATACACCGTGTCGGGCCTCAGCGCGAGCGTGTCAGGAACCGATGCGGGCACCTATCCCAACAACGTTACCGGCACGGCTAAGGTTATGGATGCTGCGGGCAACGACGTGACTGATCAGTTCTCCGTGATCACCGAGAGCGGTTCGCTGGTAATCAATAAAGCCAAGGCTACTATTGCGCCTAAAGACGCGACCAAGGCCTACGACGGCACCGATCTTAAGGCGAGCGAATTTGTAACCGAGGGATTCGTGAAGGATCAGGGCGTCAAGAGCGCTACCTTTACTGGCTCCCAGCTGAACGTGGGTACGAGCAAGAGTGGCATCGATGGCTACGTTCTCGCCGACGGAACGAACGCCAATAATTACGATATAACGAAGGGAACGGGCAACCTCGAGGTAACTCCGGTTAGCGATGAAGTGACCGTTACCATTACAGGCAACGCCGCGACCCTGAAATACAATGGAACCGAGCAGTCCGTGACGGGCTATACCGTTGCATGCTCCAATGGCCTGTATACTGCCAATGACTTCGTCTTCACTGGCGAAGCCGTTGCCAAGGGCACGAACGCTGATACCTACGATATGGGCATCACAGCCGACCAGTTCTCCAATACGAACGCGAACTTCTCGAACGTGACGTTTGTGGTTGAAAACGACGGCTCGTTGACCATTTCCCCGCGAGAGGTTGTTCTGGCATCCGATTCTGCCGAGAAGAGCTATGACGGAACTGCGCTTACGAAAAACGAGCAGTCCAATGTGAAGGTGTCTGGTGACGGCTTCGTCGACGGCGAGGGCGCGAGCTTTGACATTGCTGGTTCTCAGACGAATGCTGGGTCGAGCAAGAATACGTTCACGTACTCCCTGAACGAGGGCACGCAATCTGCTAATTACGAGATTGCTCAGTTTGAGGGCGACTTGACGGTCAATGCCATTACCTCGCCCGTTGTTGTTACTATTGTTGGTGACAACAAGCAAGCAACCTATGACGGTGAAGAGCATACGGCCGAGGGCTATACCTTCACTTCGGAAAATGAGCTGTACACGCAGGACAAAGTGAACTTCTCTGGCGAAGCGAAGGCTCATCGCACCGATGCCGGTACGACCACCATGGGTCTTGAGGACCAATTCGCCAACGCCGATACGACCAACTTCAAAAACGTGACCTTTAAGGTGACCGACGGCTTTGTTCGGGTCGACAAAGCTCAAGTGACCCTTAAATCCGCCGATTTGAACAAGAAGTACGACGGCACCGCGCTCAAGAACGGTGGCACTGCGCTCGAAACCGAGTCTGGCTTCGCCAAGGGCGAGGGCGCGACGTACACGTTCACGGGTTCCCAGACCGTCGTTGGATCTTCGCCCAACGCGTTTGACTACACGCTGAACGAGGGCACCAAGACCGACAACTATACCATTACGAAGTCCGAGGGCACGCTGACCGTTACCAACCGCGACGCGAAGTACGAGATCGAGGTCGAGTCGAACTCCGCCGAGTTCACCTACGACGGCAATGAGCATATGGCCGAGGGCTTCAAGACCCTCGAGTTCACGGTCGACGGCAACGAATACACCGTGTCGGGCCTCAGCGCGAGCGTGGCCAGAACCGATGCGGGCACGTACTCCAACGCCATCACGGGCACGGCCAAAGTCGTTGACGCCTTGGGCAACGACGTGTCTGATCAGTTCTCCGTGACCACCAAGAGCGGCTCGCTGGTAATTAAGCAGGCTTCTGTGCATATGAAGTCCGCTTCCGACGAGTGGGTCTATGATGGCAACGAGCACGCCAAGCATGAGATGGAATCTGTGACCGGCTTTGCCAAGGATGAAGGCGCGACGTATTCCTATACGGGCGCAATCATGAATGCTGGCACCGTCCAGAATATGTTCACCTACACGCTGAACGAGGGCACCAAGGCCAGCAACTATACGTTTGACGACCCTGAGTACGGTACTCTTAAGGTGACTCCGGTCAGCGACGAGGTAACTGTGACCATCAAGGGCAACACTGCGACCAAGACCTACGATGGAACCGAGAAGACGGTGCGTGATTACGGCTTCGAAGCCTCCAATGACCTGTATGGGACTGGAGACTTCGTCTTCACTGGCGCTGCTGTTGCCAAGGGCACGAATGTCGGTACCTACAAGATGGGTCTCGATAAGGGTCAGTTCTCCAATACGAGCGCAAACTTCTCGAACGTGACGTTCGTGGTTGAAGATGGCTGGCTCAAGATTGAGGGTGGCCAGATTGACGCAAACGCCATCACTTGGACTACGCAAGACGTGCAGAAGGTGTATGACGGCAATCCGCTTTCGGCCTTCGCCGCTCATGCGACCGATAAACACGGCAATGAGCTCAATGTTGAATACAGCATCGATGGCGAAACGTGGACTTTTGACCCGGCCGAGATTAGCCTGACGCATTTCGGCTCCCAGAAGGTGCTGCTGCGCGCCACGGGCTCCAACTACGCTGCTGGTCAATACGCTACGAGCTCTGAAAATATCATGATTAACAAGCGTCCTGTCACGTTGACTTCTGCCAGCGCGAACAAGGTGTATGACGGCAAGCCTCTTACCAATGACACCGTAACCTCCACTCCGCTTGGCGTGGACGTTGGCTTCCTCGATGGCGAGGGCGTGACTTGCAACGTCACTGGCTCTCAAACGAATGTCGGCGAGAGCGACAACGAGTTCACGCACACGTTCAATGAGGGTACGAGCGAAAGCGACTACCTGGTTACGTCCAACCCCGGCAAGTTGATCGTAACCCAGGACAATACCGAGGTCGTCGTTACCATCACCGAGCACTCCGGAGCCTTCGAATACGATGGAACCGAGAAGACGGTGAGCGGCTACGACTTCAGCGCTTCCAACGAGCTGTATAAGAATACCGACTTCGAGTTTACGGGCAACGATTCTGTGAGCGCGACCAACGTCGGCACCTATGACATGGAGCTTAAGTCCGAGAACTTCAAGAATACGAACGGCAACTTCTCCAAGGTGACGTTCGTGGTTGTCGACGGCCAGCTCACCATCACTCCGAAGAGCGTTGACCCTGAAGCCGGCAAGGGCATGAGCGTCGGCAAGCTTCCTAATGTCACGTACAACGGGGAGTCCCAGAAGCAGAAGCCCGAGGTGAAGGACGGCAACACACTGCTTACGGAGGGCGCTGACTATACGCTTTCGTACAGCAAAGACACGACCAACGTCGGTACCGTGACCGTGACCGTCGAGGGCAAGGGCAACTACGCCGGTGAGGCCGAGGTGACCTATGAAATCATGAAGCGCCAGGTGACTCTCGAGTCCGCGAGCGCTTCCAAGGTCTACGACGGCACGCCGCTCACTAAGCCCGGGGTCACCGTGGGTTGTGACGGCTTCGTCGAAGGCGAAGTGTCTGGCCTTAAGGCGATTGGCACTGTAACGAATGTGGCCGATGGCGAAGTCGACAATGAAATCGTTTGGGATTGGACCGAGGGCTTTGGCGAGGGCAACTATGACATCACCAAGACCGAGGGCAAGCTGAGTATTGAGCCTCAGTCGGTCGACCCCGACAATCCGGAATCCTATACCGGTATTAAAGTTGGCGAGCTGTCTGACCTTCTGTACAAAGGCAAAGACCAGTTCCAAGAGCCCACGGTTACCGACGCGAAGGGCAACCTCCTCGTTAAGGATCGCGACTACACGCTCGCCTTCGATGGCGATGCCAAGAACGTGACCGAGGCCGGTGTTTCCGTAACGGTTTCGGGTATTGGCAATTACAAGGGTGATTTCTCGCGTAGCTACAAGATTCTTCCGCGTGAGGTAACTGTCAAGTCTGCGAGCGCTTCCAAAGCCTACGACGGCACGCCGCTCTTCTCTCATGATGTTGTTGTGACCAGCGCCGCTGGTTTCGTCGAGGATGACGTGGCGAGCATGACGGCGCCTAATTCCATCACGGAAGTCGGGTCGCTCACGAATGAGATCGCCATCGAGTGGTCGAATGACGTTGCGGCTGGTAACTATGTCGTCCTTAAGGAAGAAGGCGTTCTCGAGGTAACTCCTAAATCGGTGACCGCGGAAGGCTTCTCCGTTGAGGGTCTGAACGACGTTACTTACAACGGCCTTGCTCAACAGCAAGAGCCGACCGTCAAAGACGGCGACAAGACGCTGACGAAGGACAAAGATTACACGCTGTCCTTCACCGAGGATGTCACGAATGTCGGCACGGTTCGCGTTACCGTTACGGGCAAGGGCAATTACACCGGTAGCGCCGATGTGGCCTATCAGATTTTGCCTGCCAAGCTTATTGTGACCACTCCGTCCGATTCGATGGTCTACAACGGAAAGCCTCTTACGGCCGAAGGCAGCATCGAGGGCTTTGTCAACAACGAGACTGCGGTCTTCGAGACCACTGGCTCCCAGACTGAGGTCGGCGAGAGCGAGAATGCCTACGCGATTTACTGGTCGGATGAGGGTACTACTGCCAAGCGCAGCAACTATACGGTCGAGGAGCATATCGGTACGCTAACCGTGACTGAATATGCAGACGAAATCGTGGCTGTTGCCAATGATGTGACCATGACCTACGACGGCATGCCGCATCGCGCCGAGGTTACCGTGACCGGCGTTCCCGAGGGTTATTCCGTGAAGACGGCCTGGTCTGGCGCCGAGGCTACCGACGTGACTGGTGCCGACGGCTTGGTCGCTAATGTTGATGAGATCGTTGTCGTGAACGCCGAAGGCAAGGATGTTACGGACAGCCTGAAGATTACCAAGAAGCCTGGCAAATTGGTGATTGAGCCCAAGGAGCTCACCGTGGTTACGATGGGCGCGAGCAAGCCGTACGACGGCACGCCCCTCACGGCCAACGGCAAAATCGAAGGCTTCGTCAATGGCGAGACTGCGGCCTTTGCTGTGATCGGTTCCCAGACCGAGGTCGGCGAATGCACCAACGCTTACACAATCGAGTGGTCCGGTAATGCCAAGCAGGGCAACTACACGGTCAAGGAGGAGCTGGGCAAGCTCGAAGTGACGAAGAGCCAAGCGGCGATCGTAATCGTGCCGAAGGGCGGCAAGAAGACCTACGACGGCACCCCGCTTGTGAGCGAGGGCGCTGATGCCTACGGTCTGCCCGCTGGGTTTACATGCGAGGCAACGACCAAGGGTTCCGTTACGAACGTGGGAAGCGCCGTTGCCGAGATTGATACGTATGCCATTAAGAACGCCGATGGAAAGGACGTTACCGACCAATTCGGCAACGTGAGCACCGGATTCGCCACGCTCCTGGTGACCAAGCGTCCCGTGACCGTGGTTTCGGAGGACGCTTCCAAAGTCTACGACGGCACGCCGCTCACTAAGCACGAGGCCGGTGTAACCGAGGGCAGCATGGTTGACGGCGAGAGCTTCGTGTATGAATTCACGGGCATCCAGACCATTGCGGGCGAGAGCGCCAACTCCTTCATAATCAGTGCGGGAGACGGCACGAATCTTGACAACTACGAGATTACCAAGCAGGAAGGCACGTTGAAGGTCGAGCCGAAGGGTATCGTGCCCGGCGAGGACAACGGGATGAAGGTTACCAAGCCCGTCGACAAGGTCTACAACGGCAAGGAGCAGAAGTTCGTCCCCGTTGTGACTGACGGCGATAAGGCGCTCGTCGAGAACGTTGACTACGTCGTTACGTACACCGACGCCCTCGGCTTCGAGGACGACGCGGCGGCCAAGGACGACTTCACCAACGTGACCGGCGACATCTTTGTCACCGTTACGGGCATCGGCAACTACGCTGGCAGCCTCACGCAGAGCTATCAAATCACGCCGAAGCCTTACACGGTTACGACGGTTTCGGGTAGCAAGGTGTATGACGGCACGCCTCTCGAGGGTGCGTCGCTCGAAGGCAACTTCGTTGGCGGCCTGGTGAACGACGACGATGCGACGTTCGTGGTTACCGGCACGCAGACCGAGGTTGGCGCTTCCGACAACACGTACACGCTTGAGTTCGTTGATGAGCAGATGGCCAAGAATTACAAGCTCGTTAAGGAAGACATCGGCACGCTTACTGTGGTGAAGGATGAGAGCGAAACTTCGCAGAATCCGAACGGTAATGGCGAGTCGAAGAACAAGGGCACTCTGCCCAAGACGGGCGACATGACGTTGGCTACGCTGCCCTTCGCCCTGGCGGTCGTAGCAGGTGCTGTGCTTTGCGCGGCGCCTGTTGCCCGCCGCCGCTCGAAGTTCTAGAGCGAGCGCAGCGGCGAACTGGGTTTAAGCCTGCGGGATCGAAAGGGTCACGTCTAAGCGGCGTAGCCGATTTCTTCGAAATCGTGGGCTTTCCCGGAAGGCTTTGTGCGAATACGTCAAGACAATAGGGTATAAAAACCCGGTCGAGTACAGCTCGGCCGGGTTTTTGTTGCCTCGTTTGACGGCGAGTCGGGCTTCGAAATTGAAGGGGGTATTCAAGTAAAACAGAGGCCATTTGCCTAAATATGTATTGCTACCTCGACTTTCAACTGATGGAGCGTATGAATAGCTGATAACCTGCTACAGTCCACGTTATAAAAGTGGAACTGCCATGGCTTACTATATCTTTAGGGGTTACACTGTTTGCAGGGCGAATAGCCTTCCGAAATAAGCTCGTCGCGCGTGGCTGTGGCCTCTTGCTTGTTATTGTCGGCTATGTCGTCGACCGAAGAGCAGGTCGGGCGGTGGAATTTCATGCTCTTGGTGTTGAGCACGTATTCTTGCGACCCATATGAGGTGGCCGAGCCTTTCTCGGAACCCGCGCCGTTGCTGGGATTCTTTGCGTCGCTCGAACCGGATGCGTTGTTTGCCTGGTTGGTTTGGCTATTATTGGCATCGCCCTTCCAGGTCGTATTATTTGTGCTCTCCGAGCGAGCATTTCCATTGGGGCTTTTGGTGGATGCACCGCTGGCTTCTTTGCCAGTCGCGTTCGGCGCCGTGCCCGCGCCGGTAGTGGTTGCCTCGCCACCGGTCGCCACATGTGGCACGTCGCTCGACTCACGACTTTTGCCCGTGACGTAATCAATTTCCACACCGGGTTCTACGTTGTATACAAACACGTTGAAGCGAACGGCCTGCCCGTCATCTTCAATCGATTTCGCTTCCATCTGCACGCCGCGTGCTACGAGGTCGTTCGCGGCAAAAATGGGCGTCACGCGATAGAGCACGTGGTTGCCCGTTTGCTTCACGTAATTGGCCACGATGTTTTCGTAATAAGTCATGCCAACAGAATTCATGGTGCGCGTGCCCGTGATGAGATTTTTCTCGTTGGCGTCTTCGCCGCAAAGCTGATGTGCGATTAGGTGGCTGCGGTTGTAGAGCATTTCCTGGTCAACGAAGTCGTAGCGGTGCTGCTCCCAGCCGCTTGGATGCACCTGCGAAATGTCGCCGCGAGGCGCGTTGCTCAACGTGTCGGTACCGATGCGCGCGAATGCCGCGCCGCAGCACCCTTCGAAATCGAGGTCGGAGAATTCCATGAATGCGCCGCGTTTGAAGTCGTCGTCGGTAAAGCCTGGCTCGCTGTTGTTGACGTCAATGCAAAGCGCGCCCGAGTATTCGGGAATGTCGGCAATCTGCACGGCGGCGGGGTTGCTCGTTTGGGCGCCGCTGAAAGAGCCGCTCTCGCATGCGGCGAGCGGCAACGTGCAGCACAGCGCAAGGGCGATGGCGGCAAACAGCGCCGCAAAACGCGCGGGTATGGTGCGAGATTCATGCTCGCGAGAAGGTATCTGCATCAAAGCGATGCCTTTCTGAAAAAGGCGGCATGACGAACGTTTAGCCCGTCATGCCGCTCTCGTCATGTCTGATTTGCTTGCTTATTCCGCAAATTTCAGCAGTTCGACGGGCGCGTCGATGAGCGCGCCGGGGTTGTTGCTCGTAAGGTGATCGAGCGTTTGGTAGCCCCATTTCGCGCCAATGGGGAATGCGCCAGCGTTGTTCGCGACCTGCATGTCCACGTCAGAATCGCCGACATACGCCACGCGTTCGATTGGCACGTCGAGCGTTTTCGCGACGAGCGTGAGGCCTTTCGGGTCGGGCTTGCGCGGCACGGGACCATCGCCAAGCGCGAAATCCATGAGGTCAGCGAAGTAATGCTTGGTTAGAATTTGCACACCGCCGTCGTATTTGTTCGATAGCACGGCGAGCTTCATGCCGCGTGCCTTCAGCTCGGCCAAGGTGTCGAGCATGCCGTCGTACACAGTCGTTTTCTGGTTGCCCACTTCGTCGTAGCGCGCTTTCCACCAGGCGAGTGCCGCTTCGGTGGCGTTGTCATTCAAGTCTTGCGGCAGCGCTTGCAGAATAAGCGAACGCAAGCCGTTGCCGATCATGGCCAAGATTTCCTCGGTGGTGTGCGTGGGGTAGCCGAAATGCGTGAGCGTTTCATTGGTCACGTCGACCAGGTCGGGCAGCGAATCGAGCAGTGTGCCGTCCATATCGAACACGAACGCCTCGAGCGGTTCGTGGGTGCGAAGCAATTCCATCGTGGGATCCTTTCGTGTTGGCGCGGCTATGCCGCGCAGGTTTTGACCGGCTCGCAGTATACCTGTCGCATTTGACGCGCGTGTGGTGGGTGTTTTCCGAAAAGGTGTCGGCATGCTTGGCGGGACTGGTCGCTCGTTCGAGAAAGGGGTCGGCCTGCGGACATGTTCGTTTGCTCGTTTGAGGGAATGCCAGTTTGTTCGGGCTCCCTTGAGGCTCGTTTGCTCGAGAGGGGCTAGCTGGTCATGCGGGTTCGCCATCGTGCTCGGCGGGACTGGTTTGTTTGGTGGGGTCAGCCTGCTCGGACCGTCGAGTTGCTCGGTGCGTCTTTAGGCGATTGTCGTGGACATCGGTTGGGTTTCGTTCCGCGCATGTTTCGTCTCGCGTTCGCTGTTTTATTTGGTATCGCACGTTGCGCCCCTTGGCCGTCGCGCGTTCCGCCTCGCGAACGCCCTAAGGCTTCTGTTGCTTTCTCGCCGCACCTGGAAATTGCCGCGTGAGCATGTATTATGAATAGTCGCAAAATACAACGAAGAGAAGGATGCGTTCATGCAGATTTTCGTGACCAAAGACTATCAGGAAATGAGCGAAGCCGCCGCCGACATGATTGTCGACCTGGTCGAGGAAAAACCTGGCTGCGTGTTGGGCTTGGCCACCGGCTCCACGCCTGAGGGCCTCTACGCCGAAATCGCCAAGCGCCACGAAGCCGAGGACATCGACTTCTCGCGCGTTGCAACGTTCAACCTAGACGAATACCGCGGCCTGCCTGCCGACCATGAGCAGAGCTATCACTACTTCATGCAGAAGCACCTGTTCAGCAAAATTAACGTGCGCCCCGAGAACACGCATGTGCCCAATGGCGCCAACCCCGATGCTCAGGCCGCATGCGATGCCTACGAGGCTTCCATCCTGCTTGCCGGCGGCGTTGACCTGCAACTTTTGGGCCTGGGCCACAACGGCCACATCGGCTTCAACGAGCCCGCGCCCGAATTCCCGAAGGAAACCCACTGCGTCGACCTTACGGAATCCACCATTAACGCGAACAGCCGCCTGTTCGATTCCGTCGACGAAGTGCCCCGCCAGGCATACACCATGGGCATTGGTACCATCATGGCCGCCAAGCAGGTGCTCGTCGTGGTGAGCGGCGAAGACAAGGCGCAAATCGTGCGCGATGCCTTCTTCGGCCCCGTGACCCCCGAGGTTCCCGCGTCCATTCTGCAGTTCCATCCCAATGCGGTGGCCATTGTGGACGAAGCGGCGTTCTCGCTGTGCGGCGACCTTGCCGATGAAGGCTGCGGTTGCGGCGATCCCGATTGCGATTGCGACCACGACCACGAGCATGGCGAAGGCTGCGGCTGCCACGAATAGCGAAACCGAGGAAGCGGCCCCTGTGGCCGCTTCTTTTTTGGCTAAGTGTGCGACGTTGGTCTTCGCGCAACGTTTCGTCAAAGCGTGGATGCTGCGCGCTCGTCGCGGCGCCATCTTCGCAACGTGTATTTCAACTGGTCACGATTAAATTGAGGCAGGGCTTTTCTGCCTATAACGAAAGGAAGCGCGGCATGCTGAAAATTGCTGGTGCGAAAGTTTTCAAGAACGGCGAATTCGTCGAAGACGATATCTTCATCGAAGGCGACCGCATCGTTGCGACCGGCGACGAGATGGGCGAGGTCATCGACGCCAAGGGGCTGCTCGCCATTCCTGGCTTGGTCGACGTGCATTCCCATGGCGCGGTGGGGCATGATTTCTGCGACGGCACGCATGAGTCGATCGACGCCATCACGCGCTATGAGGCCAGTCGTGGCGTAACTGCATGGTGCGGCACGACCATGACGTTCCCCGAAGAAAAGCTCGCGGGCATTATGGAATGCGCTGCTGAGCATGTTGACGCCCCCGATGCTGCCGCGCTGGTGGGTATCAATATGGAAGGCCCGTTCATCAGCCCTGAAAAGGTGGGCGCACAAAACCCCGCCTACGTGCAGCAGTGCAATGCGGCAATGTTTTGTCGCCTGCAGAATGCGTCGGGTGGCAAAATCAAGCTTGTCGATATTGCCCCCGAGGAGCCCGGTGCGCTCGAATTCGTCGATGAAATGCACGATGCCGTGCGCATTTCCGTTGCCCATACGTGCGCGAATTACGATCAGGCGGCCGAGGCCTTCCGCCGCGGCGCCAAGCATGTGACGCATTTGTACAACGCCATGCCGGGGCTGCATCATCGCAAGCCGGGCGTGATTCCTGCGGCGCTCGAGGCGGGCGCGACCCCCGAAATCATCGCCGATGGCGTGCATATTCACCCCGCCATGGTGCGCCTTGCGTTTTCGATGTTTGGTGCCGAGCGCATGATTCTAATCAGCGATTCCATGGAAGCCACCGGCATGCCCGATGGCGAATATAGCCTGGGCGGTCAGGCCGTGACGAAGAACGGCTCGCATGCCACGCTGCACGACGGTACGCTGGCTGGAAGCGCGACCGACCTGATGGGCTGCATGAAGGTTGCCGCTACTGAAATGGGCTTGCCGCTCGAGGTGGCTGTGCGCGCTGCGACGGAAAACCCCGCACGCGCGATTGGCGTGTTCGGCGAGCGCGGCAGTCTCGACGCGGGCAAGGTTGCCGACGTGGTGTTGCTCAATGCCGACCTGAACGTTGCGGGCGTCATTCTGCGCGGCAAACGCATTCGCTAACTTGTTCAAAAATAGCTTCGAATGTGGCAACGATATATGCTCACTTGCGCGACGATTGTGGTGCGATGTGTTGCGACCTGGGCTTTTCTAATTGCAAGTCGCTCAACTCGGGTCTGTGCTCGGTTAAAATGCCACATTCGGGCACCTTTTTGCGCGTATTTCTGGCACGCTGCTCTCGCGGTGCGCCCTCAAGCAAACTTGCGCCCCGCGCTCCGCTTTCGCGCGTCCGCACCGCACGTGCTCCTTCGTGCATGGTTTTGGCTTGCCGTTTTCCACACGCGTACGTGTTCGCGCTATACTCGCTGATAGATGGCACTTTAGAAAGAGGCACTCATGAAATACGAAGAGCTCAAAGACGAAATCAAGGCCGCGATGAAGGCGCACGACAATGTGCGTCGCGACATTCTGCGCCAGGTGCACGGCGAGATCAAGAATATCGAGGTCAACGAGCGTCGCGAGGTGACCGATGCCGACGTCGATGCTATGCTCAAGCGCGTCATTAAGCAGACGAGCGAAACGCTCGAGGGCTCTATCAAAGCCGCGAACAACGACGAGCGCACGGCCATGCTGAAGGAGCAGGTCGAGATTCTTGAGGGCTACCTGCCCAAGCAGCTCGCGGGCGACGAGCTTGTGGCGCTTGTCGAGAAAACCATTGCCGATCTTGGCGCCACCACCAAGCGCGAAATGGGCAAGGTTATGGGTGCGCTTACCGCTGCCACCGGCGGAAACTTCGACAAGGCTCAGGCCGCCAAGGAAGTTGGCAGCCGCCTGTCGTAGCTGGCGCTCAACACCATCGAACAGAGTTTTAAGCATAAAGAAGCGCGGTTTTCGAATCGCGCTTCTTTGATAATGAAGCAATGCGCAAGAACCTTGCCCTAGGGCCGTTCGTGCGCTCTTTTTTGAGGCGCGACGGAAGTGCCCAATGCGGCGTATAATCGCACAAGCTTTCTGCAAACCATCTTTTGAAGGAACTGCATTTATGGCAACCGAAAAACCCGATTTCATTCCCGTTCTCATCGGCGGCGATATGAATTGCTACAGCGTCGCGCGCGCCATCCATGAGGAGTATGGCGTGAAGAGCTACGCGTTTGGTCGCTTCCCCGCGGGCGACACCATGCATAGCCGCATCGTGGAGTGCTTCTATGACGAGCATATGGACAAGCCCGAAGTGGTGTTGGCGAAGGTGAAGGAATTTGCCGCTCAGCACCCCGATAAAACGCATCTAGTGTGGGGCTGCGCTGACGTATATGCGCAGGTCATTTCTGAAATTCAGAACGATTTGCCCGAAAATTGCGTCACGCTCTACATTCAGCCCGACCTGCGCGACAAGCTTGAAAGCAAGCTGAGCTTCTACGAGATGTGCGATAAATACGGCATTCCGTACCCCAAAACGTTTGTGGTGCGCCCTAGCGAGTGGGAACAGGGCGTGGCCGAGGCCGACCTTACCGAGGAGAAAATCGGTTTCAAATACCCCATCATCGTGAAGCCGTCTATGAGCTCAACGTATTGGGAACACCCGTTTGACCACATGAAGAAGGTGTACACCGCGCAAAACCCCGCCGAGGCGGCGCATATTTTGGGCCTCATTTTCGGTGCGGGCTATCCCGATGAAGTGCTGCTTCAAGACATGGTTGTCGGCGAAGATTGCAACATGAACGTGCTCACCGCGTATTGCGATCGCAACTGCAAGGTGAAGCTCATCTGCTTCGGTCGCGAAGGCCTCGAGGAGCACACGCCCACCGCGCTTGGCAACCCGTGCGCCATTATCACGCAGCCAAACCCCGAGCTGCAGCAGCTCATTAAGAACTTCCTTGAGGAAATTCATTTCACGGGCTTCGCGAACTTCGACATTAAGCGCGACGATCGCGACGGGTCGTATAAGGTGTTCGAGGTAAACCTGCGCCAAGGCCGCACGAACTACCATGTGACCGCCGCCGGCCACAACCTCGCAAAGTTCGTCGTGGAAGACCGCGTGTATAAGCGTGATTTGGGTGAATGCGTCGAAAACACCAACGAGGTGTTCTGGCATTCCGTGCCGCGCAAGGTCGTTTACGATTACGTGAAAGACCCGGAGTTCGTCGAGCGCGCGAAGAAGCTCGTGGCTGCCGGCAAGGAATCGATGACGTTTGATTACCCGTATGATCTGCGCTTCAACCCCATGCGTTGGGCTTGGGTGAAGATTCACGTGTTCCGTTACTTCGACAAGTTCAAAAACCCCGAGAACTATCGCTAAGTGAAAGTTGAAAGGCCAGCCCGTGCTGGCCTTTTTTGCGTGCGCGGACATGCGAGGCGCGGCGCGGCGCCGAGGCGCACGGGCGGCGTCGCATGCGGTGCATGGTGCACGGGCGTTGTGTGCAGACGCTACGCCCCGGCGCGGGTCAGGTCGCGGCGCCCTGGCTTTCTGTGCGTTTGCTTTGGCTTGAGCCCTCGTGGCTTTGGCGGTTGCCGACCCTGGTTGCTTCCGCGATCGCGCCGGAGCCAGTTACTTCTGCGGTTGCCAATGCGGTCGTTTCCGCGATCACGCAGCGTCGTTTCTTCCGCGCGCGTGCGAACAGCGGCGGCATTAGGCGTTTTAACGAAGATTCGCGCGAAGGTGCGCAAGCGCGGTAAAATTCAGATTTCAGCGATTTATCGGCTTTAATGCCGTGCCATACAAACGAAAGGTGCCCTATGTGCGGATTCGTCGGATTTACCGGTGATGTCGAAAACAAGGAGCAAGTGCTCACGAGCATGATGGACCGCATCGTCCACCGCGGTCCCGACATGGGCGATACGTTCTTTGCGCCGGGCGTGGCGTTGGGCTTCCGCCGCTTGTCGATTCTTGACCTTACGCCGGCGGGCTCCCAGCCCATGAGCAACGAAGACGGCAGCGTTGTCATCGTGTTCAACGGCGAAATTTACAACTTCATGGAACTTCGCGGCGAGCTCGAGGCGAAGGGCTACACCTTCCATTGCGGCGCCGACACCGAGTCGCTTCTGCATGGCTACGAGGAGTGGGGCGAGGAAATCGTCGACAAGCTTCGTGGCATGTATGCGTTCGTTATTTGGGATAAGAAGAAGAATCGCCTGTTCGGCGCTCGCGATATTTTCGGCATCAAGCCGTTTTATTACTCCGAGGCCGAAGATGGCAGCGGCCTGATGTTCGGCAGCGAGATCAAGAGCTTTCTCGCGCACCCGAAGTTCCACAAGGCCGTGAACCACAATGCGCTGCGTCCGTATCTCACGCTGCAGTTCTCCGCGACCGACGAAACGTTCTTTGAGGGCGTGTACAAGCTGCCGGCCGCGCATTGCTTCACTTACGACCTGGCCACCCATACGATGGATGTGCGCCGCTATTGGGATTGCGATTTCTCGGAAATCGACAAGCCGTTCGAGGAATACGTCGACGAGCTCGATGAAGTGGTGCATGAAAGCGTGAGCGCGCACCGCATCGCCGACGTGAAGGTGGGCAGCTTCCTTTCGGGCGGCGTCGATTCGAGCTACATCGCCGCATGCCTCATGCCCGACAAAACGTTCTCGGTTGGTTTCGATTACAACAAGTTCAACGAAACCAATTACGCCAAGGAGCTTTCCGACAAGCTGGGCATCGAGAACTACCGCAAGATGATTTCTGCGGACGAATTTTTCGAGGCCCTGCCCGAGATTCAGTACCACATGGACGAGCCGCAGTCGAATCTGTCGAGCGTGCCGCTGTGGTTCTTGGCGCAAATGGCTGCTGAGCAGGTTACGGTTGTGCTTTCGGGCGAAGGCGCCGATGAGATTTTCGGCGGCTATGCATGGTATGAGGACAACCCGTCGGTCGCGAAATACAAGCGCATGGTGCCTTTCGGCGTGCGCCGCGCGCTGGGCAAAGCAGCAAAGCATATGCCGTATTTTAAGGGCCACAACTTCCTTATGAAGGGTGCCGAAATGGCCGAGGAATACTTCGTTGGCCAGGCGCTCGTGTGGCCTGAGCGCGAAGTCTCGAGCGTGCTGCGCCCCGAATATGACAAGGGTGAAGGCGCTTTCGAGCTTGCCGCGCCCATCTATGCGCGCGTTTCCGATAAGAGCGAGCTCATTCGCAAGCAGTACCTCGACATGAACATGTGGCTGCCGGGCGATATTCTGCTCAAGGCCGACAAGATGTGCATGGCGCACTCGCTTGAATTGCGTGTTCCATTCCTTGATCGCCGTGTGATGGAATTTGCCGAGCATATTCCCGATCGCTATCGTGTGAATGAAAATGGCAACAAGCTCGTGCTGCGCCACGCCGCGAACAAGAGCCTGCCCGATGAGTGGGCGACGCGCCCGAAGGTCGGCTTCCCCGTGCCTATGATTTATTGGTTACGCGAAGAGAAGTGGTACAACTGGGTGAAGGAATACTTCACGGCGCCGTGGGCGAGCGAGTTCTTCGATTGCGACGTGCTTATGGGATTGCTCGACGAGCACTACGAGGGCAAGGCGCAGAACCAACGCAAGATTTATACGCCGCTTGTGTTCCTTATTTGGTACAAGCGCTACTTCATCGACGAATAGCGAACGAAAGAAAGCCGCCCCGGGGCGGCTTTCTTGTTTGGGGTGGGTTGCGCGACGTTAGGCGCCCAGAACCTCGTGGGCAATGGCTGAGTCGCTCTTGATAGGCTCGAAGTTGTCACCGCGATGCTGCAGCTCTTCTTCGCCTTTGGCGAGAAATGCGATAACCGTGGGTTTGCCGCTTTCGTGGGCGACTTCCACGGCGCGCTTGAAGGCTTCTTCGCGGTCGTAGATGATTTCGTGCGCAACGCCTTCGGGGGTGTTGTTGGCCATCTCGGCGCAAATGTCTTCCACGCGATCGTGTGCAGGATCCTCTTCGGCGTAAATGAGCAGGTCGGCGTAGGCGCCGGCGGTTTGCGGCAGCACCTCGCGGCGCTCGTACGCCTTGCCGCCTGGCGCGCCGAAAATGGCGATGATCCGCTGACCTGGGTATTCCTTCTTCAACGACTTGAACAGCGTTTCGAACGAAAGCTTGTTGTGCGCGTAGTCGACGATAGCGGTGATGGGCTCGTTCGGCGAAGCGATGATTTCCATGCGGCCAGGCACGCGCACGTGCGAAAGGCCCTGCTCAATCGCGTTCCAACCGATGCCCAAAAGACGCGCGCACGCGATGGCGCACAACGCATTTTCGGCATTGAACAGGCCTGCGATGCTCAGCTTTACCGTGTGAGTACTGGCCTGGGCGTCGGACTCGTCTGCCGCTGCGGCGAGTTTGGCGCTTTCTGCGATATCGAATTCGATGCCGCCTTTGACCGTGCGTACGTTGCTGGCGACCAAATCGGCGCTGTCGCAGTCGACGCCGACGGTGAACAGCTGCGGGGCGGCTTTCGCGGCTGCCATGACCTCGTCAACGTGTTCGGTGCCAAGGTTTACGACAGCGCATTTGCACTGGTCGAAAATGCGGAGCTTGCTTTCGAAATAATCTTTGAACGTGGGGTGCTCGGCGGGTGAAATATGGTCGCGGCCGATATTGAGAAAGCAGGCGATGTTCAGGGTGAGCCCCAGCACGCGGTCGTATTTGAGCGCCTGACTGGAAACCTCCATGACCATATGGGCGCGGCCCGAAGCCATGGTGTTGGAAAGGTGACGCCACAAATCGGGCGATTCGGGCGTCGTGTTGCAGCTCTCGAACTCCTCGATGCCGTCGTCGGTTTCGATGGAGCCAAGAATCGAGGTGCTTACCTCGGCGGCGTCCATAATGGCGTGCAGCATGTACGAGGTTGTGGTTTTGCCTTTGGTGCCCGTGATGCCCACGATGTTCAGCCCGGCGCTCGGGTCGCCATAGGCGACCTTCGATGCCGTAGCCATGGCGCGGCGCACGTCGGCGGCCACGATTGCGGGGGTGCCTGCGGCTGCGGCGGCCAAGTCGACGGGCGCGGTTAGTTTGCCCTGCTCGTCGAGCTCGCCCTGGCACAGATAGGCGACGGCGCCGTTTGCGATGGCGCTTTCGAGAAACGCTGGTTTAAAGCCCGCGCCTTTGCAGATGAACAGGCATGTTGCGGAAGCCTTGCGCGAATCAATCGCGACGCCGCGAATTTCGGTGGACGCATCGCCCACGATTTCGCAGTCGATGCCGTTGGCGCGAATCGCTTTAGCGATGGCTTGAAGTGAGACAAGGGGCGTGCCGCCAAAATCATTGGTCTGGGGCAGGGTGGTGCTCATGATGACTCCTTGTTTTCGGTGGTGCCGCTGCGAGCGCGTTCTTGGAGCGCGTCGGCTGCGGTTTCCGGGCGCTCTTTCGGCCCCGGTTTCTCGTGTGGTAAATATTCCAGCATTGTAGTCTTCTTTTGCAGGTGGGCTTGCGCCGCGCCTCCGTATTCACGCCCAAGCCAGAATCACGACCTGTTAAATGCTCGTAGCGTTTAACAGGTGTTGCCGGTTACGCGAAGATGAACCTGTTAAACGCTACGAGCATTTAACAGGTTCTGGGGTTTACAATGGCCAGGTTTGAAGAATCGCCGATTCATTTTCGCGATACGGCATGCATAGAAAGATCCACTTATATGAACGCTTCCGAAGATACGTACGCCTATCCGAATGGCATCGCTGGCCCTGCTCCCGAGCCCGCTCCAGGTGACGATGCGGCCGACTCTCGCCTGCGCCGAATTATGGGCGATGATGGCATGGAGCGCCTGGCGAACGCGACGGTTATGGTGCTGGGTTTGGGCGGCGTGGGCTCGAGCTGCGTTGAGGCGCTTGTGCGCGGCGGCGTGGGTCGTTTGGTGCTCATCGATCGCGATGTGGTGTCGCCGAGCAATGTGAATCGCCAGGTTATCGCGTTTCAGAGCACGATGGGTCGTCGAAAAATCGACGTGATGCGCGAAATGTGCCTGGATATTAATCCGAACGTGCACGTCGTTACCAAGCATTCGTTCGTGCTCGCCGAGACTTTCGACGAGCTGTATGCCGAGTGCCTCGAAGAGTGTGACGGCCGTATCGATTTTGTTCTTGACTGCATCGACACTATTTCGACGAAAATTTTCATTGCGGAATTCGCGCAAAAGTACGGCTTGCGCTTGATAAGTGCCATGGGTGCCGCCAATAAGCTGCAGCCTGAATATTTGCGTGCGTCTGATTTGTACGAAACTGTGAACGACCCTATTTCGCGCATCATGCGCAAGGAATGCCGCAAGCGCGGTATCAAGCATCTGCGCGTCGTGTATTCCTGCGAGCAGCCCGTGCCCGTGCCGGTGCGCGAGGGCGCTTCCCGCAGTGAGCGATCGAATTTGGGCACGGCATCGTATATGCCTCCCATGATGGGTCAAATGATCGCGGCTGAAACGCTTCGCGCCATCGCACACGTGGGGGAATTCGCCGACTAACTGGGAATATAGGCTCTATTCGAAAATCTTTCGCGCCGTTGCGTCTGGGTTGTTTGCGCCCTTTGTCCTTTGAGTGGTATAACCTTATTGGGAAAAAACGTGGGGGCGCGTGCATAAAAAGAGGGGGACGCTATGACGGTCTTTGATTTGTATGACATGCATTGTCACCTGGCTTTTTCTCCCGATACTCGAGCATCGGCCATCGCGCTGCGCCAAGAGGGAATGGGCGGCATGTGCGCTACAGTGACCCCTGATGAATATCACCTTGCATCATTGGCCTTGGCCGATGAGCTCAATCGAAATTCCAACTTCAAGCTCGGTGTAGGCTTGCACCCGTGGTGGCTTTCCGACGGTTCGTGCGGCACCGATGCGGTTGATAAACTTGTCGCCTACGCTGCCGAAACGCGCTTTATTGGCGAAATCGGTCTTGATTTTGCGCCCCGTCGTGCCGAAAGCGCTCAGCTGCAGCGCACGGTGTTCGCGCGCATCGCCGCGGCATCGAGGGGCAAAGTGCTCTCGTTGCATGCCGCGAAAAGCGTGGGCGTGGCGCTCGATCTTATGGAAAGCGTGGGGCTCGTGGCTCCTGGTGCGCCGCAGGGCCCTCAAAACCCGCAGGGTACAGCGGTGATTTTCCACTGGTTCTCTGGTTCGGGTGTCGAGCTTGCGCGCGCCATCGAATGCGGCTGCTATTTTTCCATCAACCCTCGCATGCTTTCCACCAAGCGCGGCCGCGCGTATGTGCAGCAAATCCCTGAAGAAAAATTGCTGCTTGAAAGCGACCTGCCGCCCGCCGCGGGCGCGGAATTCAACGCTCGAGAAGTGCGCGCGCTGCTGGAGGCGTCCCTCGAGCATATGGCAGAGCTGCGCAGGTGCCGCCTCGATTCACTGAAGGAGAAAGTGGCGGCTAACAGCCGCGCTCTTCTCGAGGGATAACCAAGCCTGTTGTAGGGCCGCTGGCATAAAATCGTCGCTGGTTTCCGCGGCGCTTTCAATATACTCAGTATGAGGGATTATTCAGGAAACCGCGCCGCGTAAGGGGTCGCTATGGCATTCGTCGAATTTAAAGATGTGCGTAAGATTTATACCATGGGCGAAGTACAGGTGGCTGCGGTCGATGGCATGTCTTTCGAAATTGAGCAAGGTGAACTCGTGGTGGTCGTCGGCCCCTCCGGTTCAGGCAAAACGACCCTGCTTAACATGATGGGCGGCATGGACTCATGTACATCGGGTTCTATTACGCTCGATGGCGCCCGCGTCGATCAGTTCGACGAAAAGCAGCTCACCGATTACCGTCGTTACGATATTGGCTTTGTGTTCCAATTCTATAACTTGGTGCAAAATCTTACCGCGCTCGAAAATGTGGAGCTTGCGAGCCAAATTTGCCGCAATCCTCTTCCGCCTGCCGACGTGTTGACCCAGGTGGGGCTCGCGCATCGCATGGACAACTTTCCCGCGCAGCTTTCGGGCGGCGAACAGCAGCGTGTGGCTATCGCCCGCGCCATCGCGAAAAACCCGAAGCTTTTGCTGTGCGACGAGCCCACGGGCGCGCTCGACTACAAAACGGGCAAGGCCATTTTGAAGCTGCTGCAAGACACGTGCCGCGAAACGGGCCGTACGGTGGTGCTCATTACGCACAATTCCGCGTTCTGCGCTATTGCCGACCGCGTGATTCATGTGAAAGAAGGAAAAGTCGAGCGCATGGAGCTCAATGCGCATCCGCAAGCCGCCGAAACGGTTGAGTGGTAAGCATGGCGAGCGCATTCGGAAAAGATCTACGGCGTTCTATCACCCATTCGTGGGGCCGCTTTTTGGCGATTGCGATTATTGCCGCACTTGGCGCGGGCTTTTATGCCGGCCTGCGCATGACGGGGCCCGACATGCGCCTTGCGGGCGACGAATACTATGACGGCACGAGTTTGGCCGACGTGCGCGTGGTTTCGACGATTGGATTCGATGAGGCGCAAATCGACGCGTTGCGCGATGTGGAGGGTGTTTCGGCTGTTATGCCTGCTCGCGAAGCCGACGCCATTTCAGAATTGGACGGCGTGCAATATACGCTGTGCTTCCAGTCGCTTGATGTTGACGCTGCCCAGGCGAGCACGTGCGACGATGGCTTCACCGTGCAATCGAGCGACAATTCGTATTTGAACAGGCCTGTCTTGAAGAGCGGCACCTGGCCCACGAAAAGCGACGAGTGCCTGCTTTCTTCTGACACGGTGTGGCAGACCGATGTGCATATCGGCGACAAGGTGCGCCTTATCGAGGGCACGCAAGATTTGGATGACAGCTTCGCCGAGCGCGAGTTCACGGTGGTCGGCTTTGTGAACTCGTCGTATTACACGTGCTCGACCAATGTGGGTTCGACGTCGCTTGGAAGCGGCCGTCTTACGAGCTTCGTGTTCGTTCCCGATTCGGCCTTCGCTGACGATTACCCCATTACCGAAGCGTTCGTCGCGGTCGATGGTGCGCGCGACTTGCCATGGGCAAGCGATGCCTACCAGGCGAAAGTCGACGAAGTGGCCAATCGCATCGACGCGATCGCCGACGATTTGAAGGCGTCGCGCATCGAAGGCCTGCAGGCCGACGCTCAGGCTGCGCTCGATGAAAAACGTGCGGAATACGAGCAAAAGAAGGCCGATGCGCTCGCGCAGCTCGACGATGGCCAGGCGACGCTCGACGATTCTAAGGCGCAGCTCGATTCTGCGGCCGTTGAGCTTGAATCGGCGAAGGCGACCATTGCTCAAAGCGAATCGCAGTTGGCAAGTGGTCGCGCCCAGTATGAGTCGGGTGTGGCTGAACTCGCCAACCAGCGTTCGCAGGCGCAAGCGGCATTGGATCAGGCACAAGCGGCGATTGACGAGGGCTGGGCGCAGTATCACGCCGCTATGCAGACGCGCGAAATGCTGAACAATAAGCTCGCCGAGGCACAGAGGGGCCTCGACCAGATGAATGATGGTCTTGCGCAGGTCGTGGCCGGAATTGAGAAGGCGCAGCAGGCGATTGATGGGTTGCCGAAGGAAATTGCGCGCTTGCAAGCGCAAATTGACGCGTTGAATCCGGCCGATTCTGCTTATAAGGAAACGAAAGCGCAGCTCGAGGCGCAAAAGACAGCTCTTGAGCAGCAGCTTGCCCAAGCCCAGACGTCCTTGCCACAGCTCCAGCAGCAGCAAGCGCAGCTTGAATCCCAGAAAACTGAAATCGAAACGGGCATCGCTCAGCTTCAGGCGGGCATCGCTCAAATCGATACGGAAACCGCGGGCGTGCCTGAGCAACTTGCGGCGGGCGAGCAGGAGCTTGCTGCCCAGAAGGCTGCGGCCAACCAGGGCTTCGCGAGCGGTCAGGCCTCGCTTGATGCCGCTGCGGCGCAGCTCGCCCAAGGCCAGACGCAGCTCGATGAGGGCCGCGCTCAGCTCAAAAGCGGCCAGGCCGAATATGCCGACGGTTTGTCGCAGTGGGAAAACGGCGCGGCCGAGCTTGCTGATAAGCGCGCCCAGGCCGAGGCCGAATTCGCCGATGCCGAAGCGCAGCTCGCCGACGCCCAAGCCGAGGTGGACGACATCACCACTATGGATGCCGACGTGTATGCGCTTGATTTGAAGAAGAACATCGGCGCCGAAAGCTTCCGTTCCGACGCGGGACGCATTGATCAAATTGCCCAGGTGTTCCCACTGCTGTTCTTCCTTGTGGCCGCCTTGGTTTCGCTTACGACTATGACGCGCATGGTCGATGAAGAGCGCGTGCTCATTGGTACGTTCAAGGCGCTTGGCTATTCCGATGGGCGCATCGCCTCGAAGTATTTGGTGTATGCCATGGTCGCCAGCGGCGTGGGCTCAATCGTGGGCATTGTGCTGCTGTCGCAATTTTTGCCGTGGTTCATCATGAATGCGTACGCGATTATTTATGTTGTGCCGTGCAGGCCTACGCCAATCGACCCCGCGCTGTTCTTGCTGGCAGCGGGCCTTTCCGTGGGCATCACGGTTGCGGCAACGCTGTTCGCCGCGATGGTCACCCTGCGCGAAAAGCCGGCAGCCCTTATGCTGCCGCGCGCGCCGAAGGCCGGCAAGCGCATTCTGCTCGAACGCATTCGTCCGCTGTGGAGCCGCATGTCGTTCAGCTGGAAGGTTACTGCGCGCAACCTCTTTCGCTATAAGCGCCGTTTCTTCATGGCGATTATTGGTATTGCAGGCTGCACGGGGCTTTTGCTCACTGGCCTTGGCTTGCAAAACGCCATCAACGACATCATCGACAAGCAGTATGGCGAGCTGTACCACTACAACGCCATCGTGCGCATGGATTCCGATGTTGCCGATGCCGAAAAGAATGCCGTGGCCAAACGCGTCGAGGCCGACTCCGAAGGTCCGAAGGCATGGGTGCTTACCGAGAATAAAATCGTGCGCACTCCGGGTGCGTCGGATGATATCGACCAACGCGTCGAGTTGAACGTGCCGCAAGATACGCAGGAATTCGGCAATTTCAACACGCTGCGCACGCGCGTGGGCCACAAGCCCCTCGCGATTGACGACGAAGGCGTGCTCATAAGCGAGAAGCTCGCGACGAAGCTGGGCGTTTCGGTGGGCGATTCCATCGCGATTTACGACGAGGATGCCATTGGCAATGCGACGGGCGAAGGCCGCGAGGTGCGCGTGTCGGGCATTATGGAAAACTACGTGGCGCAATACGTGCTCATGTCGCCTGCGTTGTACGAATCCACCATGGGTGAAGCGCCTTCGTACGCGACGCTGCTCGCGAACGTTGCCGAGGGCGATGACGTGCGCGAAGTGTTCAGCGACGACGTGCTCGCGATGGATGGCGTGAAAACCGTGACGTATAACGACGAAACCATCAACAGCTATCGCAGCATGCTGAAGAGTGTCGATTCGGTCGTGGTGGTGCTTGTGGTTGCTGCGGCTCTGCTCGCGTTCGTGGTGCTGTACAACCTCACGAACATCAACATCACCGAGCGTGTGCGCGAGATTGCCACGCTGAAGGTGCTTGGTTTCACGCCGCATGAGGTGAACGCGTATATTTATCGTGAAACCATGCTGCTTTCGCTGATTGGCGCATTCGTTGGTTTGTTCCTTGGCATAGCTATGGAAGGCTATGTTGTAATCACCGCCGAGGTCGATCAGGTGATGTTTGGCCGCGAAATTCACACTTTGAGCTTCATTATCGCATTTGCGCTCACCATGCTGTTCTCGGTTATCGTGACTTTGGCGATGAAATTCAAGCTCAAGAAAATCGATATGGTCGAAAGTTTGAAAAGCGTCGACTAACGAACGCGCAGGGCGATGAGCCAAATGGCAAACATAATTGCCCTGAACGGCGACGGGCCTGCAGAACGATGCAGGCCCGCTTTTGTATGTATGCATGCGCTTTCTTGGAGTTGCCTGTGGAGCTGAATTCATTTTCACTTGGGCGCGTGTTGCCGCCTCGCGGCTTTTCTTGCCGAGCGAAATATTTCGCCGTGGGTTACTTGCCCGACCCCGCTTGCGACGATGCGCTCGATTCCGATCCCGTTGACCCTGAATTTGTGGCATTTCCGCCCGAATCCGTTGAGCCAGAGCCAGAGCTGTTTGCGTTGTTGGAATTTGAATTCGTATTATTGCTGGAAGTTTGGCCGGAGCCTGAGCCGCTTGAGGATGGGCTGTTGTTGCCGCTTGCGGAGCTCGAGTTCTCCGATCCCGAATTCGTGTTGCTGGAGTTTGTGCCCGATTCGGTTGTGGATGAAGAGTTGGAAGCGCTCTGCGTCGAATTCTGCTGAGGGGATTGCGGAGTGCTGTTCTTCTTGTTTTCGTCTTGAGCTGTTGTCTCGGCCTTCTTGGCGTCATGGGTTTTTCCGGTGTCATTGCTGGTCGCAACGCTGTTTTCGTCTGCAAGCTGGCTCGTTACGACTTCGCCGGTGAACGGGGCTACTTTTGTACCGATGCCTTCGCCACCGGTAAACATAAGCACGAGGCCCGCGAACAGCAGGATTGCCGCAAGGGACGAGGCGACTGAAACCGCGAGCACGCGGCGCTGCATGGTCTGTTGTTTTTGGGCCTCAATCTCGACGACGCCCGTTGCGTGGCTCGCATTGCCCGTATGGCCGGCTGCGCTATTGATGCGCGGCGTATTCGATTGGGTGCCTTGAGCGGCTTGGCTGCTGCGCATGTCGTGCGCATCGGCTCCAACGATTTGGCCCGCGGATAGAACGCTCGTTTCGGCGGAATTGGCCGACGGAACTGCCGCTTCGTTGAATGCGCGCGTCGCTGTGCCTACCGAAGGCAGCATGGTGGTTTCGGCGCTCTCGAATGGTGCGCGTGTGATGGGCATAACGGTGGTTTGCGCGTGTGCGAAGCTTTGGGTTGCGCTTTGGGCGGCAGCGGCGTTAGTCGTCGCATTTCCTTCTGCATTGTCGCTCGAGGCAAAGCCGCGAAGTTTTTCGGCTGACCCTGCCAGGAATTTTTTGTAAAGCTGCGATGAAACGGTCGACACGACCGAGCCTACGGCGACGCCGATAACCGAGCCGGCAATGCCAATTTGCGCAGAAAGCAGCATCGAGGTCACCGCGGCCAACGCACCGGCGGTGACCTGTGAAACCGAAAGCCCCTCAAAAAGGCCCTTGATTCCGGTTGGGTTAGGGGTTTCGGCTTCAGCCTTGGGCGAGATAACGACGGTTTTTGCCACCGAATCGGCGCGCTGGTTGCGGTTTTCTTGACTGTATGCGCGTCTGTCCATGGTTGCCTCCTATCAAATAAAAGCAAGCGCTCGATTGGCTTGCGGTAAATGCGTTTGGTACGAGTCGAACATATCGCGCGTTCGCACAATGGGAAGAATCTGAATCGAAACGTTACCTCGGCGCCACGGAACCGCGACAAACATAAGAGACGGGGAGATGGGTTTGCAGGGACGGGATTTTTCGAGCGCGGGCCCTTGCGCCGACGGGCACTTGTGGGGATGAGGAAGAGGGATAAGGTGCGAGAAGAGAGAGGGGGAAGGTGTGTAGAAGGTCCGTTCATATGCATGCAATACGAGTCTGCTACGATTGGCCGCAACAGGCAATTGCGAAAAAAGGGGCTCCGAGGTCGGCGCGATGACGGTAGTGAGTCGGGGCCTCAGAGCACCTTGATGCCCTGAGGCCCCGAACCGTCCGTTCGGCTTGCTAGCCGCGCTTGATCTTCGCGGCGATGCGGTCGG
>UMFU01022043.1_pt1 | contig 33226 bp, 30 predicted proteins | sample 1965091 | NCBI WGS metagenome assembly UMFU01 (sample SAMEA4836054, study PRJEB28245) | human gut metagenome | biome: gut microbiome; material: fecal sample | place: Denmark | collected 2008
CACCCTCTCCGCTAATCGAACCTTGACCTGTTAGCTTATAGGGTCTGGCCGGAGGGGAAGGTATGGACCGCTTGCGCAGCCGCGGTTGGTATCTACGGCGTTAACAGTAAGCGAGCAGCTGTAGGGCCATGCCTTCGCCGGAGGTCGGGCGCTATAAGCTAACAGGCATGATTCGAGCAACACTTTTCCTTTAGCCTAAGTGTTGCGAGTTGCGCGGGCGTTTTGTGGTTTCATAGGGAACAGTGAATCGCGCGCATTTCGACGCGCCAAGCTCGCACGATGAAAGGACCTTTCTCATGTACGTGACCTGCCTCGATATGGAAGGTGTATTGGTTCCCGAAATTTGGATCGCGTTCGCAGAGGCGAGCGGCATCCCCGAGCTCAAGCGCACAACGCGCGACGAACCCGATTACGACAAGCTCATGAACTGGCGCTTGGGCATCCTGCGCGAGCACGGCCTCGGCCTCAAGGAGATCCAGGAAACCATCTCCACTATCGATCCGCTGCCTGGCGCAAAGGAATTCTTGGACAAGCTGCGCGACTGCGGTCAGGTCATCGTGATCTCCGACACCTTCACGCAATTCGCCAAGCCGCTCATGGAGAAGCTCGGCATGCCCACGCTGTTCTGCAACGAGCTCGTGCTTGCGCCTGATGGAGAGATCACCGGGTTCAAGATGCGCTGCGATCAGTCGAAGCTCACCACCGTGAAGGCGCTGCAGAGCTGCGGATTCGACACCATCGCCGTGGGCGATAGCCATAACGACCTGGGCATGATCCGCGCGAGCAAGGATGGCTTCTTGTTCCGCAGCACCGACGCGATCATCGCCGAGAACCCGGACCTACAGGCGTTCGAAGAGTTTGACGATCTGCTGGCAGCGATCAAAGGCGCACTAGAGGCGTAATTCTCTCGGCTTTCAGGAAGTCGATCCTACCGATCTTCACGCATGATATCTGGCCTTCACAGCCTTTCTTTATGACGAGATATCTAGTGTCTCGTCATTTGTTTTGATGGGACGGGCGGAACCTTATTGTCCAATATGACGAGTTTTTCCTCGCAACCCATTGACCTCGTAGTAGGTGCGAGGTTTACACTTCCGTTTAAGGATGTGATGAAATGGCTGGTTACCGAAGAATCAAGAACGCTGTTGCGGCCGAAAACGGCGAGACGAGCATCATCATCGGGCAAGAGGGACTGAAGGTCCCTTCGGCGGATGCGAACCTTGCGGCCGAGTCGAGCGCGAAGCGTACGAATGGTCATAACGCCAGGCCGACCCCCAATAAAGAGGGGAAGCTCACGGCTGGGCAGATCACGAAACTGACCGGCGTGCCTACATCGAAGTTGCGCCATTACGAAGAGAAGGGCTTGCTCACGCCTGAATGCACCGGCAAAGGTGTGTCGAACAATCGCAGGCTCTACGGGGTTCAAGACCTCGAACGGCTCCAGTCGGTCTTAACGCTTGCTGAATATGGTTTCGGTCTGAGCGAGATCAAGCAGATCCTTGATGATGAGAGCACCGATCTCTACGGAGCGATCGCACGTAAGCTTGAAGAGCTGAAGCGCAAGGAAGCTCGGTTGCGGGCGCTCATCCTGTTCGCGAAGTTCGTTGACATGACCGATGATACCGATCTGGTCGAAGGGCTGGCGTGCGGACCTGCTAACCTTGATGGCTTCGCCGATCTCGCGCGGACATTACCCGCTTACGAGCAAGCGATGCAGCGCCTTGATGCGTACAGCGAAGAAGAGGCTGCGGCCGCACTTGAGCGCGTGGCTGCAGCGATCGATGCGCTCGTGCTGCTTGATGAAGTTGAGGGGTTCGCAGGCGTTGAGGCGGCGATGGATGCGTTCTTCGGTTGGTGGAGCGAGTTCGTCGCGCCTGCTGAAGAGCTTGGCTATCTGGGATTTTGGGCGATCTTCGAGGACCACAGCCTCGTTGCGGAATATGTCGAGACCATCGGTGGCGCGGGTGATGCCGCAACGCTGCAGATGCTCGCATTCTTCGTTATGCTGGCGCGTTTCATGCGAACGAATAATGCGCCGATCTGCGAGATCGCGCAACTGGCCGATAGCGATGTTGTTGCAGCGATCGATCTGGCGTACGACTTGATCGCAGCTGCAGGAATCAGCTGGCTTGGCACGAAAGGGGCGCGCGAGGTGCCGGACGATGCGCTTGCGGCGCTGTGCTTCTCGCTGCTCGTTTTCACCGACCGAACCCTTGAAGATGAGAGGCTTCGCGCATACCTCGGGCTTGAGGGAGCAATCTCGTGTGATAGCGAAGCTCTTGCAAGCACGCTCAGGGTGATCGATGTGATGTGTGGTGAATGATGGGCAGCGCGAGAACGTAGGTTCGGGAAGGCTGGAAGTAGCTAGAACAACGGCTAGAACGTAAGCAAATCGCGTACTTGGGTGTCGAGCGCATCGGCGATGCGCGCAAGATCATCGATGCCAACGCCCACGTGGCCTTTCTCGATGCGCCAAATGTGCGACTTGCTGGAGCCGACCATCTTGGCAAGGCGGTCTTGCGAAAGCCCCTGGCTTTCCCTTCGCTGCCTAATCGCTTCTCCGAGCGCGCGTCTTTTCTGGTCGATGTCCATGCCTACAGGATATGTGCTAGACTATCCGCGGTGGCTTCATATATGGTGCCACAAAGACACGGCGGCCATTGACCTCGAAGTACATGGAGTTCATATGACGCGGAAAATAGTAGTCCGAAGCAAAAACACTACCTTCTCGGGGTGCGGACATGCGATCCTGTCCTTCTTTTTAGGCCTCGCAGTCCTCGTCGCAGTCACCGGAGCTATCTTTTTACTCTTCTTTAGTCTTTTACTTTCATAGTTTTATCTGTCAATACACCCCATTGCGAATTGCCGAACGAAGGGAATACCGTGACAAAAGAAAAAAGCTGGAAACTCAAAGCAAAACTCGTCGGGGCCGGAATGATCGCCGGCTTGCTCATTGGAGTATTCGCAACTCTTTTCGTGCAAAATTTCAATCCGCCTGATAAAGAACACACGGTCACAGCATCGGTCGTTTTCGATCGCATCATTGCACAAGATGAGCTCGTCTGTGCTTCACAGCAATACAACATCACCGATAAAGCAACCAACAAGACCACGTTCTTCGATATCTGCGATATTCCCTTTCTGGAGAACAGCTTTTGGTATCGCTATGTTGGAATTATCAAAGTCGGAGTGGATCTTAACAACGCCGCTTTTTCAACAAATGGCAGCACTATTAAGGTCGAACTTGACCAGCCGCATATCATTTCGAACACGCCCGACATGGAAAAATCTGGGGTGCTTGAGGAAAACAACAACATTTTCAATCCGATCAAGGTTGAGAATGTAGACGAATTCCAACGTCAATGCATCAAACAAAGCGAGGCCGAAATCACTGCAGGAGGCATTTTTGACGAAGCCCGTCTGAATACGGAACAAAATATACGCGATATGTTCGACGCAGCCTTAGGCGATGCATACAACGTAGAATTCTCCTGGCGTGAAGTCGAACAGAGCAACGAGCAGTCTAGCGAATAAATCTCTAGATTAAGGTTTGATTCAGGATATATGATGAACGAGCTGCGTGAAAAGCTAGGTATACTCATTAAGCAGGCAAATGAGATCGTTACGCTGCTTGGGATAATGATTTTCGCTGTACCTATTTCAGCAGTGATCGCCTTTGTGCTTGGACTCTTGTTTTCAAACATAGGGATTGGATTCATCACTTTTTTCATCGCGCTCTCGGTGGTAACCGTGTGGTTGCGCGGCAATGAAAACCAAGACTAAGAATAGATTGCTGTTTAAGGAGAGATAGATGGCTACCAAGTTCAATCCAACAGATGGATTTGATAAAATCTCAAAAAAGGCGAGAGAGATCGCCAAGGGCGCAACAGATACACTTGGCTCTGCTGGCGCGGTCGTTGGAGAGACCGTAGGCAATGCAGCGAAAACCGTTTCGGAAACGGCAAGCAGTGTAGCTTCCTCAGTTGAAGAGAACCTATCTTCCGCAGGTGAAAAAGTTGCTTCTTCTGAAGCTGGCCGAGCAATTTCTAACGCAATTTCCGTAGCAGGGTCCGCGGCGGGCGGTTTCGTAGGCGTAGCTGCGCACACTGCACAAGATGCAGTAGCGGGTATTGCGCAAACAGCACAAAACACAGCAGAAAGCATTGTGCATACCGTCAAAGAAAACTCTCCTTCTGCTCGCCGTAAACGAGCGCGAATTAGCGGATTCAAAGACGGAATCAACCAGGGTGCTTATCTTGCATCCGAAGCACGTTATAACTTCTACTATGCATATGTTGCTACACTTTGCTATTTTTTGCGCACTGATGGCGAGTATTCGACTGAAGAGCAGGAATGGTTATCACAGAATCTCAATCACCTCCGCCTAGAAGGAGGCCTTCCTGAAGAAGTAAAATGCAGGTTGATGGCTATTGCTGAAAATGACACTATCACCTTTGACGACGTAAAAGCATATCTTGATAAAGTTAGTATACGATCTCTGGATTCAATCGCTGATTCGGTCCACCTCGCCATAAATCTTGATGACGAAGTAAGTCGCGAAGAGCAGTGTGCAGAAATGGAATTCAAGAAATACATGATCTCTCAAATGGAAGCAAGTTGCTCGAGTCAAAACAGCTATGGGGAGAAGCGTATCCAAGAATCGATCAATGAATACAGTGGTGAGATCGATCGTATTAAAAAGGAATTCGCTGATTGCACTAAACTACAAGGATTCGATCTCGCATTTTTAGCAGTAGCAACTTTTCTTCAAGTTGCACGCGTTTTGATCATTAATGCCGTCACACAGATTGAAACAGCAGGCCAAGGCAACCAAAAGGAAAAGGCTCTACATGATCTTCAAAATAAGCTATTGAAGAATTTCGATGAAACATCAAATCAGTCCAGTTTCTTATATGCCTCAACACAGCACATAATCAGTGCGCGCGGTGTCCCCTACGATGCGACCGCAGGTGGACGTGGATTATTCAAGGGCGCAAATCATCGTTTTTCGACACTTGGCCACGATCCGCTACTTGGAATGATCTTTGGTACTTCAAATATCATTACAAACACTATTACGTGTATCGAAAAAACCGACTTTGGTCTAAATATCCCTTTGACGTATGCAGTCGAATACGATCATGAAGGAAAGAACCCTTTTATAAACGTTATGAGACCAGCAGGAACTCTACAAATGCTCTCGAAAGCAGGAGATCGTGTTCTGCACGATCCCAGTGCTGCCGCAGCAGCGTTAATCAAGCAGATTTTACATGTTGGAACTGATCTCTACACTCCATGCGGCATCCAGTTGCCCTTCGCGAACATCGCCCTCGATAAGACCCATGTGGAAACGCTTACAAAATGCGTAAGCATGGGTGACCTCCTCAAAGTCGGAGCGCAAGCAAGCGTTGCTGTATTCATTAATTGGCTGGTTGCTGCGCTTCACGGTTGCTCACTTATTTTCAAAAATGAAAATGATAAGTTTTCGGAAGATCTCTATAGCGTGCGAACTAAAAAGATTATCCTGCTCTCAAATACCATTGCAACCTCAAGTAGCGTGATCCAGGCAGCTATCACGAAAAACCCAAAGTGTTTCGACCTTGGCGGTTCGATTACGTTGGCTTACCGTCTGCTCACGGACGCTAAGTTCTATGCACTATTGCAAGAAGATTATCTCAATTCGGGACTCAACGATATTTATGAGCAACGCGCCAAAGGAATCTTGTATTAATCCCCTTAGAATAGACCTGCAGTAAATTGCCTAGACGCTCATCCCTAGATCAGGCCGATCACAAACATATCACGATGCAACAAAAGGTACCCGTAGGCGTTCAACGGTTGAAAGAGCTGGTAAAATGAAGGTAATTGATGCTCGCGGCTGATCTCAGCCAAAGAGCCGAGCGATCCTGATCTCAAGAACGAAGGAGCACCTATGATCGACACCGTTTTCAACGCAGTCTCGGATATTGTCAACGGGGCCGGGTCGCTCATTGAAGGTATTTTTGTAAAACAGCCAAGCCAAGATGAGCTGAAAAAGCAGGTTCGCATGCTCCAAGCCAGCGTGGATACCCTCGAGAATTCGTTTAAAACGCAAAACGACGTGATCGACATGCTGCTCGCACAGCATAAGGAATTGAAGTTCTATCAGCTCAGCCAAAAGGCTTCTCTTCAGACCATGATCGAAAACGAACTGGTAAGCCAATACGCAGCACTTGACTATTTCACCATCCTTCTCGAAGCCGCAACAAGTGGCCAACGCATGCCTCGTGAGGATTTCGAGTTCTTCAAAACGTATAGCAAGATGCTCCAAGATGGGCGGATCGACTCTGACGAACTTGAGGCTTTGCGTCCGATCATGAGGCAAAGACATCGGGTCGCGCTCGCCAATTTAGAGCCCTGCGAGTTCGGCTACATCCTCATTCGCATCCGATGTTTTGAAGGGTATCGCCGTCCGCACTCCTTCAACATCGGCCTACTCACCTGCAATCGATCAAAAGGAGCCGTCTAGCAGCTCATACGCGTAACCGAGCGTCTCTTTCAGATAAATGAACAGCTCTTCATAAGCGCATGCTTTCACCGCTGATCTTGCAAAGCCCTCCTGAACGCGCGTTAGGATAAAGTTAGCGTCTTGACCTTGAGCTGCCTGATCTCTTCATCAGTCATCGACGAAAGAGCGTTCGTTGCGGGGATGGAGTCTATCGGTAATTCTTCTCGCTTGAAAACAACGTAGCGGTTGAGGTTGCCAGGCTTGCCGTCGGCGGAGAAGGATTCGACCACGGTGGCATGCGGCGCGAGGGCAGCGATGATCCGGTCGATCTCTTCGTTTGAGAAATGATGACAATAGCGATAGTTGCCAGGTTCGTTCTTCCAACCGAGGAAGTAATCGTTGGGCTCGAGGGAGCCTGCGAAGAACGCAGGCGGCTTGAGGCAACTTGGGTTTGGATTGTCGGAGCTGGAGCTCCCTACCCCTCGGTCGAGCGCTTCCCTATCGTTCGTACGGGTTTCCGCGCAACCTGCGAAGAACGCAAGCGCTTCGACGTGCGTCTGTTCGATCTTCGCTCTCTTCGCAGGGTCGTTCAGGAACTGCCAGAAGGAAACTACCAGGTAGCCACCAGGCTTCACCTGACTGAGCGCCTCGAGTAAGAACTGTCGGCGCAAATCGAAGCTGGGAATGTGGTGCAGGAAACCGAACGAGACCACCAGGTCGAAGGGGGTTGCAGCTGCGAGCGCAGGGATGTTCGCGGGTTCGGCAGCAGGCAGGCCTTCGAGCAGGTCGCTTACAATATCTTCGCAGGTAAAATGCACTTTTTTGGCAATATCTTCCTGACCGCTCGCAACGAGCGGCTCGCAATTATCCACGGCGAAGAACGACCAGTCGATGTGTGGATAAGCATTCGCAAGAAACATCTCGAAGCGCAGGTTGCCGCACGCGATATCGAGGACCGAACGCGTTAGCGACCGAGAAGCAGACAAGCCCATGGCTGCAGCCTGAGAACAAGCTGGAGTACCTTCCGCGGAAGGGTCGTTTATAGGCTGGGTCGCTGAAGTTTGGTCTTGGAATGCGGGGCTTTCCGCAGCTTGTTCGCCAGCTTGGTCATCGAGCCCTTGAGCAGCTGCATCTGCGGATTGATCGGCGGTCTGGGCGTTCACCGGTTGACCGAGCGCTGCTCCATCGGAATCATCGAACCCGCACGCCGCCATGCACCTGCGCCAGCCCTCCCAGGGGGCCGTGCGCGTTTGCGAAAAGGAAGCAGCATTGCGTTTGTAGAATTCGGTGTTGAGCTGGCAGAGCGCTCGCATCGTCGTGCGGGTCATGGCTTTTGGGTTCGCAGTCCCCTGCCCCAAAGCTGCACTCTCCCCGCTCATGGCTGCTGAGACTTCGCGGCCCATCGTCTCGTGCTCGGCCTTATGCTCTGCGGCCTCCCTATTCATGGCTACCCTTCCTCACGAGCTTCACAAGCGAGAGCGCCAGCGAAGTGAGCGCCGCGCCAATGCACGCAGCGACGAGCATCACCACGAACGCGCGCACCGGGAACAACAAGAACAGCAGCAGCACCGTCATAACAGGCTGACGCATGATGGCACCCATGAGCGCCGCGCTGCAGATGCACAGACAGCACACCGGGTCGGCGCCCGTGAGCAGCGCAAACCCATAGCCCAAGCAAATGCCCGCGAAGATGGTCGGGAAGAAATGGCCGCCGCGCCACCCGAGGCGCAAACAGAGCGGCGTGGTGAAGACCTTCAGCACGCCCGTAAGAATAAGATAGCCCGCGCCGAGCATCGTGTAGGTGCTCATGAGCGTTTCGGTTTGCGTTTCACCTGCGAACATCACGAAGGGGAATGCGATCCCAAGCGAGCCCAGGATAAGCCCGACCAAGACCGCCTTTGCCACGGGGTGGTCGCCGATCTTACGCGCGAGCGTGTCTGCGCACTTGTCGAACGCGTGGTAGAGCAAGCCCACCGCACCGCCCGCTAGCGCCAGCGGGATGATGAGCGCGCGTTCAAACCAATCGATGGAGACCTCCGAGAAATGCGGCAGGCCTTCCCCACCGCCAAATACGCTTCCGAACAGGATTATCACGCCGAACGCGCCAGCCACCGCGAACGTATAGACGATGACCTTCGTGGCTTTCGGAACCTCGATCTTGGTGCCTGCTTTCACCTCGTCGCAGCTGCCAAGAAGCGGCGCTGCCAAACCGAACAAAGGCGCATTGAACACAGCAGAGAGCACCGCCGCGGTGCCCGCCTGGGAAAGTTTGCGAAATTCCTTGCCGAGAAACTTCAAGCGATCGCCCACCCACGTGCAAAGCCCCGCGATCACACCCGTTAATCCCGCTTCAGGACCGACGCTGCCGCCGAAGAGCAAGGGCAAAAGCGCGCCGCCCGCAGAGGCACCGATGTGCTTGTATTCGTAGCGACCCGTCTCCTTCACCTGCGCCATCACCTTGTTCAGGTCTTCGGGGTACGCACCGAAACGACGTTCGAAAAGGCCGATCGCCACGCCACCTACCAAGCAAACGGCAAGCGGCCACCACCAAGCACCGATATGCTCGGGCAGCACGTGCCAAAAGAGGTTGATGCCGTGGTTGAGCAAGAAGAAGAACACCCACACGAACGCACCCGCCAGACCGCCCAGCACCAGGGTGAGCAGGGCGAAGATAACGCGATTGAGCACCGGGCGTGTGCGGTTGGGGGTTTCGCTCATCGCGCGTCCTTATCGCGGCCCGCTTCTTCTTCGGCCTTATCTGCCGCGCGGAATTCTTCGATGAAGCCTGCGGAGAAGATACCTGCTGGAATGGCCACCACGCCGATCGAGATGACCATCACCACGAAGCCGATGATGCGCCCGAACGCCGTAATGGGAACAATGTCGCCGTAGCCGGTCGTGGTCATGGTGGTGATGGGCCAGTACAAGCCCGTCCACACGCTGTCGAACACCTCGGGTTGTGCGGTATGTTCGGCTTCATACATGAGCACGCTCGAGGCCACTGCCAAAAGCGTGAGCACCATGAACGCCGCCACGATCTCGCGGCGTCGCTTCACGAACACGCGGCTGATGGTCTGCAGGCCGCGCATATAGCGCGAGATCTTGATCAGGCGCACCAGACGGATGATGCGAATCGCGTCGTTGAGCGCGTTCGAAGCAGGCAGGAAGAAGACGAAGAGCGCAGGGAACCACGCAAGGAAATCGATGATGCCCATGAGCGAGAAGATATAGCGCACGCGTGCACGCGTTGGCGCAAGGGCAGGATAGACAAGATCGGCGATCCAAATGCGGCAGGCATATTCAGCGGCGAAGGCGATCACTGAAAGCACGCTGAATCCTAAGATGAGCGTGTTGAAATCGAGCGCTGCGTCGTTGTCCGGCACGCCGACCAAAAGAGCGTTCAACACGATCAAGACGATGAGTCCGATGCCAAGGAATTTACCGAGCGGCGAGGCCTTCGCGGGGTCTTCGAGCGCTACGTAGACACGCTGCTTGAGCGGCTGCTTCGGCGCGTTCGGGGCGGCGGAAACACTTGGTTCAGTATGAGCGATTTCGGGTGCGGTCATGCAAACTGCCAATCAAACGTGGACGTTCAAAGTTTACCCGATGAACGCCCAAGAGGCATTTATAAGATGACTCGTTCGTCATCTTTTTCGCCGCTGCTTTTATCGAATGCGTCCCTCGTGCTAGCTCTTATCCTTCTGAAGCTTCTTCATGATGAAGAGAATCACCACTGCTGCAACAAGCGCAAGCCCGATCGGGAAGAGCATAGCCAGCCATTCCGGCCCTGCTGGGAAATACGGCGTGGTGTTCGCGAACGTTAGGTCCCAATCAAGATAGCGTCCTGTTGAGATCGGATACGGTCCCGTGGTGAAATCGGTTCCCGAAAGCTGCAAGTAGAGCGAAGGTGCATTGTAAGCCGGGAAGAGCAGCATCAAACGGTGCGCGAAGATGCCTACGATAACCAGGATCGATGCGATGAGCGCAGGCTTCTTCTGTCCACGGTTCTTCGGCAAGAAGAGCATGATCATCGCAATGAATGGCAGGATAAGTTCTACCAGATACAACAGGATGTTCGAGCCAACTGCTGCCAGGATGCCAGCAGATTCTGGGGTACCCTCGAAGAACATCAGGCACAGATCGATAAGCGCGAGCACCAGGTGAACCGCAATCGCACTAGCGCAAATGCGCCCAAGCCAAGCGAGCGCCTTCGACGAAGCACCCTTCACGCAAGCTATCAGCAGAATGAGCGCGAAACCGCTCACGAACGCGACCGCCAAGAAATCAACGGGCATGATCGGCGTTGCCCACCAGCCATGCGCGGTTTGCGTGGAGAAAAGCAGCCCTTCGACGATCTGAAGCGCAAGTGCCGCAAGGCCAGCAAGCACTGCCCACACCTTCACGGAACGCGCATCGCGCGCGATCATGACCAGCTGCACGATCGAGAGCACGATGAACGTACACATGGCAATCATGTCCCAAGCCAGCGGAGAACGCGGGTTCATACCAACGATCATGGCAAGCGCATTGCGAATCGCACCCAGATCGGCCAGGATCGCCACGCCAGCAGCGCATACACAAGCAAGCCCGCATGCGCCCGCGATACGTGCCAATGGCTTAAGCTCCTCTTTCCCCGAAAGGATGATCGCGCTCGCAACGAACTGCGAACCTGCGCCGAAGCCTACCAAAAAGGCAAAAACGGCGATCATAAGGCCCCAAAGGAATACGTTGGTCATGTTCGATCCAGCTAGCAAGCCACCGGTCAATTGCACGATCCAGGCGATGAGACCCACCACCAGAAGGACTATTCCGACAAGGGCAATCTTACGTGTTGATCTTTCCATGATCAGCCCTCCTTACGCTGTTCTTGAGAGATGGGGTCGACCTGTGTGACCTCATGCGAGACCACATAGTAGACGTTAGGATGCGTCTTATACCGATCGCCCAGAGTGATGGTCTCCTTGCCTTCGAGATACTTCCTGATCTCGGAGTTCGGATCATCCATATCGCCGAAGATACGCGCATTGCCAGGACAAGCACTGCAGCAGGCAGGTGGAATCCCTTGCGAGACATTCTGCGCACAGAACGTGCACTTTTCCATCACGCCTTCAGGGCGGTGCGGGGTGTATACCAAATGGTCGCCATCGTAGTAATCCTTCGGATAGCCGTAGTCGTACGTGGTGTTATCCAACCCGACCATTTCTGCCGGCTTTCCCCAGTTGAACTGACGCACCCCATAGGGGCATGCGCTTGCGCACGTGCGGCAACCGATGCAACGGTCGTAATCCACCAGCACCGTGCCCGTATCGGGGTCGATATAGGTTGCACCCGTAGGGCAAACGGTCTCACACGGTGCATCGGTACAATGCTGGCAGCTGATCGGAACGAATTCCATTCTAAGCTGGTCGTTCACTTCGACTGCCACATCGTATTCAGGCGTACCGCTGGTGAATACGCGATTCCACCAGATGCCTTGGGGTTGCGAGTTGTAATTCTTGCATACGACCGCGCACGTGCGGCAGCCGATGCAGCGACTCAAATCGATAGCCATTGCGTATCTCATCGTTTACGCCCCCTTTCCGTATTCGATGCCCGAGCCATCCTTCACGTTGCCATCAAGCGTGCTCTTGCCTGTGTTCTTCACGATCTCGGGCGCGCCACCATTGGACAGGCGCACATTGCAGACCGTTTCATTCCAAGCCATATTGGGCGACCAAACACTGACCATGTAATACACCTCATTCGTAGGATTGATCCACGGCCAGATGAGCGAGTTGTAACTCGTCTTGTTGTCGTAAGCCGACCACCAACCCTGGTCGAAGATGCACTGCGTTGGATACACGCCCGGGTCCTCGATGAGCTGACCTTCCACTGTTCCGCGGCTGTTGTAGACCTCGACCCAATCACCCGTTTTCAGGCCGCGCTCAGCTGCCGTTTCAGGGTTGAGCCATACCTTGGGAGTGTTGTCCTGGATCTCGAGCATGAAGGGGTTGTTCACGTATGTTGCGTGCACGCGGAAAGCGCTGTTGCGCGTGGTGTATCCGAGCGGATAGAGCTCGCGCGCCTCAGGATTGTCCTTGTATTCAGTGTCCTCGAAAGGCGGTTTATAGCAGGGAAGCTGCTCGTTCAACTCAAGGAAGATGTCTTCGTCGCGATAGAACTCAATGCGGCCCGATTTCACGAACTTCGCTGTGGCATCGATAGGATTCGGACGTGAGACCGTAGGGAATGGAGTGCGATCGTGCACCTGCTCCCAGAACGGAATCTTCTTTTCACCAGGATTCGTGTGCGCAAGCTTGCCAGGGCCTTTGCGCAGTTCCTCGGGTGTGAGGTGCTCGATGGTAGGGCCGCCCTTTTCGAGCAAGAGCGCAAGCACCTCATCGGAGCGCTTTTCGGAATCTTCTGGAGCGAAGCGCGGCCAGAGCGATCCCTTCGAAGGATCGATACGGTTCGCAAGCTCGGTCAAGACCCAGATCTCTTCGCGCGCCTCTCCCGGCGGCTCAACGATGCGCTGCTGAAGCTGGACATATGGGTGAAGCGGCGTGGTGGTGAGCTCGGTCTTTTCGTACCAGCTCGCGCAGGGGAACGTAACGTCCGCACGAGATGCCGTGAGCGTGTCTTGGAATTCCATGCACACGAGGTACTCAAGCTCACCGCTCTCGAACGCATGGCGAAGCCAGTTCGCTACGTTATGCTGCTCGAGTGGATTGCCCCAGCCAACCACGAGCGCTTTGAACCCGTGCTTGGGATATTTTGCCGTCATCTGCGGCGTGGGGCCATTCACCCAATAATGGAACGGGCACGAATTCTTGACCGCGCCTTCTGGCACCATCCAGCTTGCCGTGTTGAAGCGCGTCTTATACTGACCAACGTAGGTTGAGATACCGCCGCCGAGCTGCCCTACGTTTCCGGTGAGGCATGCCACGAGCGCGCATGCGCGACCTTTCAGATCGCCGTGGTACCACTGCTGCGTTCCACCGCCGAAGATGATGTGCATCGGTTTGACCGTGGCTGCTTCGCGTGCAATGCGCGTGATGGTGTCCGCATCGATCTTACAGATATCGGCAGCCGCTTCAGGCGTATAGTTCTCCAGCTGTTCGGTGAGCAACTGGAAACCCGTTTTCGCTTTAGCGGTCGTGCCATCTTTCAACGGCACGTCGTAGCTTCCCGTGAGTGCATAGTTGTTGTCGTCAAGCTTGAGGGGGTTCGTTGCCTGAAGCGCGCCACTCGTTTGATCAACTGCCACATAGCTCTTACGGAAATCGGGCAGGCCCGGCGTGGGAGAAAGACCCTGCACTTCTTCTGCCAGGATCTTCTTGCCTGTTTCGAGATTGATGAGGAACGGTGAATCCGTATACGTTTGCATGAAATGCTTGTCGTAGAGGTCTTCATCAATGATGGTCTTGGCCATAGCCAGCGCGAATGCACCATCTGAGTCGGGAGCGATGCGCACCCATTCATTCGCCTTTTCAGCCGATGCCGAATAGTTCGGATCGAAGTAGATCACCTTGCCGCCGTTTTCCTGCGAGTAGGTGAGGAAGTGAGCATCGGGCATGCGCGTGACCATGACGTTCGAGCCGAAAACGAGCGTGAGCTTCGAGTCTTCCCAGCAGTACGATTCCAGCTCTTCGCTTTGACAACCAAAGGTCTCAGGCCAGAACATGGGCAGGTCGCCATTGAGTTCGTAGCCGCCGATGATCGACCAGCCGAATGTGTTGGCGATACGCACGAGCGCGCCTTTCTGGATGTGACCGGTGCCCTGCACCTGGTAGATGACGCCGATAGAGTCGGGGCCGTATTTCTCTGCGATCTCGCGCAGCTTGTCCGCTGCTGTATCGAGCGCGGTATCCCAATCGGTCTCGATCTGTTCGCCATCTTCATTCTTCATGAGCGGTTTCGTAAGGCGATCAGGACCATGAAGGATCGTATTGATCGAAAGACCTTTAAGGCATCCGCGCGGATTGTAATGCTCGTAAGGGTAATCGGCCGCTTGTTTCAACAAGCGCACCTGGCCATCTTGGACCCATGCGTTGATTCCGCATGCGCCCGTGCAGTTAGGCGAACAGGTGGTTCGGATCCATTCGCCGCCGAGTGGCTCGGCTTCAGTGAGCGCTTCTGCATTCGCTGGAAATTCCAGCGCACTCACTCCGCCTGCCGCTGCAATGGCTAGTGTTGCTGCTGATCCTGCAATGAATTGCCTCCTTGTGAAGCCATGCTGTTCTAGTGATGTCTGTTCGGTAGCTGCATCAGAAGGAACGATTTCGACTTGTGGATTCATTCACAACCCCTTCTCTCGTTCATTTGCTCTTCGTTTAACTTCAAATCAAATAGGAATCATAAAAATCATCTAAATTGTTCTGAATTTCGTCAATGGGGATTACCCATTGAAATATTCAATTCTTATGAAAATAATAGGGATTGAAGAATTAAACGGCTGACACAGGTATGGGCGCGATGTATAACTTCACAATAGATCGATCACTAAAGACACCGGCTTACCGACAGCTCTATTTTCAGATCAGCGAATACATAGAGAAGGGGAAGATTCTATCAGGGGAAAAGCTTCCGAAGATACGAGAACTAGCTTCAAATCTAGGCATTGCGCGTAACACGGTTGAGGCAGCATACAAACAGCTTGCGTTAGAAGGATATGCAAAGGGGCATCGTGGAATTGGCTATGTTGTGGAAGACCTCGATCTTTCTGTCTTCGATGGGAACGCGTCAGGGCGAAGCGATTCAGCGCTGATAGAGGCGAGTGAAAATGTTCGTAACATCTTTCCTCTCGGGAGCGATCTAGGGTGTAAATACGACTTCGCCTATGGGAACAAAGATTTAGGCGCATTGCCAATAGATATCATGAGAGCAATGGCCGACAAGGCGTTTCGAGCAAATAATTTTGAATCCGCCTCTCTCTATATGGATCCCTTTGGACTTTATGGATTGCGTAAAGAGATTGCAAAATACGTTTACAAGAAAAGGGATATCAAATGTGTCCCTGAGCAGGTGGTCATTCAATCTGGAACCCAAGCAGCACTTCGAAAGCTGGCTTCGCTGTTCAATGAACGAGATGCGTGTGTGGCGGTAGAGGATCCAGGTTATAACATCGCAAGGGATGCGTTTGTTGCAGAGGGATACAAGATCGAACCTCTTCCTGTGCATATGGATGAGGTAAATGTGATCGAAAGATTGCAAAACAGCGATGCGAAGTTGGTTGTTGCCACTCCTTCAAACCAATTCCCCTTAGGCTTCGTCATGTCCCTCTCAATGAGGTTGAAACTGATCGACTGGGCTCGGAAAAAAGACGCATACATAATCGAAGACGATTACTGTTGTGAATTCAGATATGAATCAAGCCCATCGCCAGCGTTGCGTGCGATCGATAAAGACAATACGATATATCTTGGAACGATGTCGAAAATACTGACTCCTGCTATTCGCATCTCATACATCATATTACCTGCTGCTCTTCTCGAAAGATGGAATAAGAGATTTCCTTCTGACCTCTGTGCTGTGCCCTGGCTTGAACAAGAGATGCTTCGACTCTTCTTAGAATCGAATACTTGGGATAGATACGAGCGTTCCACCGTTAATACTTACAGAAAAAGACACGATATATTGGCGAGATCATTGAAAAGCGAGATGGGAGACTTGGTTGATGTTTTGGATGAGGGTGCAGGTCTGCACCTGCTCGTTGTAGATAAATATGAGCGCACTCAAGAAGAGCTCATAGAGCTTGCGCGTCGAAAGAGCGTTCGCGTTTATCCGACGGATCAGTATTGGACTACCGACACGCATCCTATGAAAAGTTCAATCTTGATAGGGTTTTCTAAAATAACTGAAGAAGAGATACCGAAAGGAATAAAGCAGCTTGCCAGAGCATGGTCGTTATGAAGCGCTTTTCAAGTTCATACGGATGACAAACTACCCGGTCGTTCGACATCTTTATTCGTGCGTGGAGAGGCGGGTCCAGGCGACCTCTTCCCAGCGCGTGTTCGGGCGGCCGTAGTTTGCGTAGGGGTGGATGGAGATGCCGCCGCGAGGCGTGAATTCGCCCCAGACCTCGATATACTTCGGATCCATGAGCGCGATGAGATCCTTCATGATGATGTTCACACAATCCTCGTGGAAATCGCCGTGATTGCGGAATGAGAACAAATAGAGTTTCAGGCTCTTGCTCTCCACCATGCGCTCATCAGGCACGTAGTTGATGTAGATCGTGGCGAAATCGGGCTGACCCGTGATCGGGCAGAGGCTCGTGAACTCAGGGCAGTTGAACTTCACGAAGTAGTCGTTTTCGGGATGTTTGTTCTGGAAGGCCTCCAGCATCTCAGGTGCGTAATCGGTGGGATAGCTTACCTGCTGGTTTCCCAGCAGTTCCAGGCCTTCATCTTCGCGGGTTTGCGTCATGGTCTTCCTTTCTAAAAGCGTCTGCGGAGCAGCATGGGTTGCACGGCGCGACGTAAGTTTTGCAACGCGGTATGAATTCGCATTGCAGCAGCGTTAAATCATTTCTTCAGAAGCGGGTCGATGACCCCATTCAGCTCGAACGCACGCTTGCGATCGAGGCAGGTGCCGCATGTGCCGCATGGCTCTTTCCCGCCTTCATAGCACGACCACGTAAGTTCGTAAGGAACCGCGCGCTTCAAGCCTTCTTCAACGATGCGCGCCTTCGGCCACTGCACGAAGGGAGCCACCAGTCGAAGCTGACCGCCGGTGCCTTGTTCAATGGCTGAAGCCATCGCGTCGACGAACTCCTGCGAGCAATCGGGGTAGGCGCAACCTGCCCAATCGTCAGCATGGGCGCCGTAGCACACGACCGAGCAATCGAGCGAAAGCGCGATAGAGGCCGCGCTGGAGAGGAAGAGCCCGTTGCGGAACGGCACATAGGTGCTCACCGGCGCATCGCTTTCGTTGGCCAGCTGCGCGGCGTAAGTCTCATGCGGGATCTGAGCAGAAGATGCTGCTAGCAGCGAGCAATCGCTTTCCGCGAAGATGGGCGCTAGATCCAAAAAGCGCTGTTCAACCCCATAGTAGCGCGCTACCTGTTTTGCGGCTTCTAGCTCACGATCATGTTTTTGACCGTAGAAGATCGAAAGCGCGTAGACGTTCTCTGCGCCATAACGCTCGACCGCTAGCGCCAGCAAAGTGGTCGAATCCACCCCACCGCTGCAGAGCACGAGCGCTTTCTTCTTGGCACCATCCGTCGAACCCATCGCTACACTCCCCTTTCCTGGTTTGGCCAGATGAACTTGTGAAGCTGGAGCTGCAGCCGTGCGTGCGTAAGCGCGCGCTCACGCATGAAATCGACGATAGCAGACGGCTCGATCGCGCCGAACACGGGGCTGATATACACCTGGCAGCGCGTGGCAAGCTCGTGTTCGCGCACCACTGCAGCCATGCGCTCAAGATCCTCGTGCGAACCGACCACGAACTTCACCACGTCGCGTTCGCCGAGCAGCTCGAAATTCTCGCAAAACATCTTGTCTTCCATGCCCGAAGAAGGCAGCTTGTAGTCCATCGTGATACAAAGCTTTTCTGGGCGCGGAGCAGGAAACTCCGCAAGCGCGATCGGGCGCTCCTCCTCCCGCTTGGAATCGTGCGCGATGAGCTTGGCAAGGTCGGTCGAGCCATTGGTCTCGATCTCGACCACCTCAACCGTTTCCAAACGAGCAAGCGCATGCAGCAGGCGGTAGAGATCCGATTGGAGCGTGGGCTCGCCGCCCGTGATGGTCACGCACGTTACCCCTTCGCGCTCCACCCAGTCGCAGAGCTCTTCGACACTCACGAATTCAACGGTGAGCTCCGGGTCGCGCGCCCACTGCGTGTCGCAGTACGTGCAATCTAAATTGCAGCCCGGAAAACGGATGAACGCCGCGAGCTTACCCGCGTGCGCGCCTTCGCCGTTGATGCTCACGAAGCGCTCGGCTATAGGAAAGGAACCGAATACCATATCTATCTGCGCTTTCTTTGCCTGCTAGCCGCGGTAGATCGCGCAGTTGTTCGGGGTCTCGTACACGTCGATCTGTGCGATGGGCAAGCCCTGTTCGCGCAGGTGATCGAAGAAGTAGCGCGCGAGGTTTTCGGCGGTGGTGCGAAACGGCATGACGGAGAGCGTGAAGCCTTCATCTTCCAGGCACGCAATGGTCTGCGGCTTGAGCGAGCCTTCTTCGACGATGAATGAGTGGTCGAGCGCTTCGGTCATCGTGCGCACCGCTTGCTTGAATTCGCCAAAATCGAGCACCATATCCTTCATGGTGCCTTTGCTCTGGAGGTCCTCTTGCTCAAGATAGGCCACCACACGCCAGCGATGACCGTGCAAGTTCTCGCATTTGCCGTGGTAATCCGTAAGAAAATGAGCAGCATCGAAGCTGCTTTCGGTTTTCAAACCATACATATTAGCTCCTAGTTTTGTTTAACGACAGGAGGGTTTCGAACTGTCCGTGACATTATAGCAAGCGCATAAGCTGTTGCCTAACCGTCAAGCTATCACGACCCGCACCGGCGCGCGCGGCGCTACAATAAACAGTACGAACACAAGCAGAGCACGTCTCTTTCGCGCATTTCACAACGCCGCTCATTCGCACCTCTTTTGCGCCGCAGCACTCGGCTCTTGCTTCACTCCTCCTACGAGCGAAAAGAGGTCTCTCATGTCTATCGTCGCTGCTTACGCTGTTCCCCATCCGCCACTCATCGTTCCTAGCGTCGGCAAAGGCCAGGAGACTGCCATCCAAGCCACCATCGATGGCTACGAAGAAGTTGCGCGACGCGTTGCTGCACACCGCCCCGATACCATCATCGTCACCTCCCCGCATGCGCCGGCGTTTTCCGATGGCTTCTTCATCTCGGATGCGGAGAACATCTCGGGCACCATGGAGATGTTCGGCGTGCCCGCGGAAGAGAGCACTATCACTGCCACGGGCGATCCTGAACTGGCCGAGCTCATCGCGAGCCTCGCTAACCAGGCGAACATCCCTATCGGAATGGGCGACCAATACGATGGCCCGCTCGACCATGCTACCTACGTGCCGCTCTATTTCTTGCGCGATTTCCTCCCCCGCACCACCGTGGTGCGCGTGGGGCTTTCGGGGCTTTCGCCGCGCGAGCATCGGATGATGGGGCGCTGTTTCGAGCTGGCCGCGAACATCCTGGGTCGCCGCGTTGTCTTGATCGCGAGCGGGGATCTGTCGCACAAACTCACGCACGATGGCCCCTACGGCTTCAATGAAGCGGGTCCGCAGTTCGATCAGAACATCACGAGCATCTTCCGCTCGGGAGAGCTCGATGATCTGTTCGCCTTCGATGAGCTCTTCTGCGAAGAGGCAGCCGAATGCGGGCTACGCTCGTTCCAGATGATGGCAGGCGCGCTGGCCGATACTGTCTACTCGAGCGAACTCTTGAGCTACGAAGGTCCCTTCGGCGTTGGCTATGCGATCGCGTGCTTCGAGGTGGAAGGGGGCGAAGAAGCAGCCGCTGAAGAAGAGGCTGCTATCGAAGAGGCAACCGAGGCACAAGCCGCGCACGGAGATGCGCTCGTGGAGGGCGAAGTCGAAGCCGATCTTGTGGACGAGGACCCCTCTTCGCCCGTGCCGCAACCCGATGCTTCGCCTGATACTGGCGGCAGCGGCGTGGACCCGTTCGTGGCGCTTGCTCGCGCGAGCGTGGAGTATTTCGTCACCACCGAACGGCCGCTGCTCATGCCCGAAGGCTTGCCACCCGAGCTTATCGATGCGCGTGCTGGCGTGTTCGTGTCGCTCCATGAACACGGCGATCTGCGCGGCTGCATCGGCACCATCGCTCCCACGCGCGATTCGATCGCACAAGAGATCATCGCGAACGCCATTTCGGCCTGCAGCGGCGATCCGCGCTTCTACCCCGTGCAGAAGAACGAACTCGACTATCTTTCGTATTCGGTCGACGTGCTGTTCCCACCCGAGCCCATCAGTTCGCCTGCTGAGCTCGACCCGCAAGAATACGGCGTGATCGTGAGCAAGGGGCATCGCCGCGGGCTGCTGCTGCCGAACCTCGAAGGCGTGAACACGGTGGAAGAGCAAGTTGCTATCGCGCGGCAGAAGGCAGGGATAGCACCGGACGAAACGGGCGTTGAACTGGAACGATTCCGCGTGGTTCGCCATACTACCGGCGGTGAGGCACGTGTCTGCTAGCAGTGAGTGCATCACGTGTCCCGTCTGTCCGCATGCTTGTTCGCTTGCTGAAGGGCAGCGCGGCATCTGTCGTGCGCGCATGGCACGCAGTGGGCAGGTGATCGACGAGAACTACGGGCGCATCACCTCGCTCGCGCTCGATCCGATCGAGAAGAAGCCGCTCGCGCGTTTCATGCCGGGATCGAGCATCCTTTCGATCGGCTCGTACGGCTGCAACATGCGCTGCGCGTTCTGCCAGAACGCCTCCATCGCGCAAGCTTGCAGCACCGAGGTGCCCTGGAGGTTCATGGAGCCCGAGACCATCGCCGATACCGCAGCGGCTTTCGCTTCCCAAGGCAACGTTGGGGTTGCCTACACGTATAACGAGCCGCTGGTCGGCTATGAGTTCGTGCGCGATTGTTCGCAGGCTGTTCATGCGCGAGGGCAGGTAAACGTGCTCGTCTCGAACGGCCAGGTGAACGATGCTCCGCTTTCCGAGCTGCTCCCGCTCATCGATGCCGCGAACATCGATCTGAAGGGCTTCACCGCGGAAGTCTATCGCGAACTGGGCGGCAGTCTTGCTACCACCATGCATACGATCGAAGCCTTCGCAGGTTGTGCCACCGCGCACCTTGAAGTGACCATGCTCATCGTTCCCGGGTTGAACGATTCACGTGAACAGCTCGTGGAGGCGGCGCGCTGGCTCGCGGGGCTCGACCGCGGCATTCCGCTGCATATCACGCGGTTCTTCCCCTGCTACAAGATGCTCAACGCCGAACCAACGCCTGTTGAGACCATCTATTCGTTCGCGAATGAGGCGCGCAGCTATTTGGATTTTGTCACCTGCGGCAATTGCTAGTAAGATAGCGAATGCAAGGAGGTAGTGCATGTCCGAATCGCACGCGCATCATAAGCCCGTAGTGGGGATCGTTCCCACCAAATTGCCCGAGCCGTACGACGACGGCATCAATCATTATGCGCTCGCGGTGCGCTCTGCTGGCGCGAAACCTTATTTGCTTCCCGTCACGGACGACGTCGGTGCCTACGAGACCATCTTCCCGCACATGGATGGCTTCCTGCTGACCGGCGGGAAGGATATCGATCCCGTGCGTTATGGGGACGCCGAAGACGATCCGAGCGTGACCGATCATCTGCCTGGCCGCGAAGAGCTCGAGCATCTGATCCTTTGTTATAGCGATGAATTCGATGTGCCCATCATGGGTATCTGCCGCGGCATGCAGATGCTGAACGTCTTCTATGGCGGCAGCTTACATCTCGATCTTGCCACGCAAACGAAGCAGCAAACGCATTTCGCGAACCACTTCCAGACGCTGCCCTTCTCCGAGCCTTCGCATCATGTGACGCTCGAGCCGCGCGGAAGCTTGGCGCGTATCCTGCAAACGCATTCGACCCAGGTGAATTCCATGCATCATCAGGGGATATTCGAGCTTGCGCCCGAACTGCGCGCTGCGGCGTATGACGATCAGGGACTGATCGAGGCCATCGAACACCCCGGTAAACCCTTCACGATCGGCGTGCAGTGGCACCCCGAATTCTTGGGTACGCGCAATTCCATGAATCTGCTCTTCGAACGCTTCGTGGATGCTTGCCAGGAGGAATCGCAGCACAAGAAGGAGAAGCGCGCGAACATCGCGATCGATCGCATTCACACGGGCTTCGTCTGGCCGCAAGTTTCCTTCATCGATCGCCAGCCGAAGATCACGAATTAGAAGTGCTGCTGTTCGAACTCGGTCAGTTCGGCAAGGAAGCCCGCTTCGCCTAGCGCGGCTTCGAGCTCATCGAGTACCTCTTCGGAATCGGCGCTCACCTCGTGGAAATGATAGCCCGATGTGATGTTCATCAGTGGCGTGGAAGCTCCCGTGGCAAGTTCGTTGAGGAAGCGCGCCACGTCACGGCGATTGCGAAAACCCAGGTTAGCTGAGAGCCTGCCATAGGTTCGGTGGTTCACGATAACGTTCTCCACCACGACCCCATGGTCGACCATCAGATTGAGCTCATCGCCGGTTTGCTCGATCGTATGATGCACTTTGAACAGGCGCTTTGGGCGGGCGTTCGCCACTCCAACCACATAGCCACGGTTCGTCGCATAGATCTCTTCGCCCGATTGACGCAAGAGCGCGATATCTTGGACCACCACCTGGCGCGAAACACCAAGCTGCTTGCCCAACGCCGCACCTGAAAGTGGCATCGTGCTCTGGCGCAGGATGTTCATGATCTCTGCTCTTCGCTCTTGGCCGGTCAACGCGCCTCCTTTTGTAGTCGTAGCTTCCATCTATCCCTCTGAACTGCGCTCTTGATTCTCAACAAGCTTCGTTATGCTTCGATCCGCAAGTTCTTCATGCTCAGATCGAGGATGCCCGCCGAATGGGTCAGCGCGCCGCTCGAGATGAAATCAACACCCAGATCGATGTAGGTCTGCACGTTGTCACGCGTGATGTTGCCCGAGCATTCCGTAAGCGCACGATCGCCAATAAGCTCGATCGCGCGCGCCATGGTGTCGTGGTCCATGTTGTCAAGCATGATGATGTCGGCACCCGCCTCGAGCGCCTCTGCCACCATGTCAAGATCTTCGGTCTCGACCTCGATCATGCTCGTGAACGATGCCGTCTTGCGCGCTGCTTCGACGGCTGCTTTGATACCACCTGCTGCCGCAATATGGTTGTCCTTGAGCATCACGCTCTCGGAAAGGTTGTAGCGATGGTTCACGCCGCCACCCAAGCGAACGGCATCCTTCTCGAAGATGCGCATGCCTGGCGTGGTCTTGCGCGTGTCCACGAGCGTAGTCTTGCTGCCCTCGAGCAGATCAGCAATCTGGCGCGTGTACGTTGCAATGCCGCTCATGCGCTGCAAGTAGTTGAGCGCGGTTCGTTCAGCGGCGAGCAGGACGAACGCATCACCCGAAATGCGTGCGAGCAGCTGACCGACCTCGACACGAGAGCCATCAGCCACGAACCGCTCCACGCATACCGCAGGATCGAGCAGGTGGAACGTGCGCTCGAACACGTCGAGTCCTGCGATCACACCTTCTTGCTTTGCGATAAGCTCGACCGTTGCTTGCGCGCCAGCTGGCACTACCGCCGCGGCTGACACATCGCCATGATTGAGGTCCTCTTCAAGGGCGGTACGGATATGCTTTTCAGCGATAAGATTGAGTGCTGCCAGATCCATAGGGCTCCTTCTCGTTCGAACAGACTAACGACGGCGGGCGAACACGCGATCGCGCACGCTTTCTGCTTCGCGCTGCAGGTGCGGCTCAACGAGTATCTGCGCTTCACGATACACTGGGATCTCCTGCTTGAACGGCGTGACATTAGCGCTCCGGTCCGCCACGATCTTCTGCGCTGCCCTTTTCGCGAACACGAGGCTCTCAAGCAGGCTGTTGCTCGCCAAACGGTTGGCCCCATGCACGCCGTTGCAGCTGGTCTCGCCCACGGCGAAGAGATGCTGCATGGTGGTCTGCGAATCGCTGTCCACGTGAACGCCGCCCATGAAGTAATGCTGAGCAGGTACTACCGGGATCGGTTCCTTGGTTATGTCGTAGCCTTCTTCAAGGCACTTCTGATAGATGCTCGGAAAATGATGATGGATCATCTCGGGCTCGATATTCTCGAACGAAAGCCACACGTGCTTGCTGCCTTCAGCCTCCATCTGCGCATGAATAGCAGCTGAGACCACATCGCGTGGCTGCAGCTCGTCAGTGAAGCGCTTGCCTTGCGCATCGAGCAGGATCGCGCCTTCACCGCGACACGATTCCGAGATCAGAAACGCGCGCCCCGGACGCCCCGTGTAGAGGCTGGTCGGATGGATCTGCACGTAATCCATGTTCTCTAGCTCAACGCCATGCTCGCGCGCGATGCGACACGCATCGCCGGTGAGGCTCGGAAAGTTCGTCGAGTGCTCGTAGAGGCCGCCGATGCCGCCGGTCGCCATGACTGTGAAGCGCGCGCGAATGCGATACGCATCGCCTTGCGCGTCTTCTGCGATAATGCCGCAGCACACGTCGTTCTGCTCGATGATGTCGACCATAGTCGTGTACGCGCGAATCTCGACGTTGCTCTTTTGGCGCACTGCCGCCAGTAGCCGGGTGGTGATCTCTTTTCCGGTGGTGTCTTCGTGGAAGCAAATGCGCGGACGCGAATGGGCCGCTTCGCGCGTGTAGGCAAGTTCGCCCGTTTCGGTGCGCGCAAAATCGACGCCGTAATCGATCAAGTCGTTGATCACCGCACGGGATGAACGGATCATGATGTCCACGCTCTCGTGCCTGTTCTCCCCGTGACCAGCGCGCAGCGTATCGTCGAAGAAGGCCTGATAGTCATCTTCATCGTGCAGCACGCAAATGCCGCCCTGCGCGAGCATCGAATCGCATTCGTCCACTTCGGTCTTCGCGATCATCAGGATGCTCAGATCGCTCGGCAGATTGAGCGCCGTGTAGAGGCCGCCGGCTCCGCAGCCAGCTATGACCACATCATATGTTTCGTCGTTTGTCATTGTCCGTTCCTCTTATAGTGAAAACGCGAGCGGTTTTAGGTGAGCTCGCGCGGTTCTATCTTTGCCATTCGTGCGGCTGGCCGAGCATGCGCCCGTAGCCGCCAATCAGCTGCATCACGATGAAAGCTCGAGCATGCGCGTGAGCGTTTCTTTGGCCGCAGGCACGAATTCGGCTTCGACCTCGACTTCTTCGGTGGTGTTCTCGAGCGCTTCGGCGATCTGCTCGAGCGTGATCGAAGACATATCCTCGCAGCGCGGCGTGGTTGCGGGGAAATGAAGCTGCTTGCTTGCCGCTTCGCTTCCCAGGCGCTTGGCGATCTCATGCGCGACACCCACCACCGTGCAGATGATGTAGTCGGTCTCATCGCCGGTCACCACACGGTCGATGATGCCCGCAGTCGAGCCGAGGTAGTCGGCCAGTTCGCAGACTTGCGCGTTGCATTCGGGATGCGCGAGTACGAGCGCGTTTGGATGCGCTTCCTTGAGCGCACGCACCTCATCAGGCGAAATATCCTGATGGATCGGGCAGTAGCCATCATTGAAGATGAAATTCTTCTCGGGCACGAGCGAAGCGATATAGCGACCAAGATTCTGGTCGGGAATGAACAGGATATTGTGCTGCGGCAGGTTCTGGCAGATCTTGAGCGCGTTCGATGAGGTAACGCACACATCCGACCACGATTTGATCTCTGCCGTGGAGTTCACGTAGCAAACCACGGCAAGATCGTCGTATTCAGCGCGCGCTGCATCCACTGTCTCCTTCGTGACCATGTGGGCCATCGGGCAATCTGCCTGCGGATTCGGCAAGATAACGGTCTTATTCGGACTTAAGAGCTTCGCGCTCTCGCCCATGAACTGCACGCCTGCGAACACGATGGTTGCGCAATCGAGATCGGCAGCGAGTTTGCTCAAGTTGTAGGAATCCCCGGTGTGATCGGCAACATCCTGGACTGCATCTTCAACGTAGAAATGCGCCAGAATGACCGCGTCGCGCTCGGCTTTCAGCTCTTCAATGCGCGCGACAAGTTCTGTATCAGTTGGCAAGGTAGCCATCCCCTTCAATCTTTTGAGCAAGTATGGCAGATGTGAAGACAGCTGACAAGACAGTAAAACATATCGGTCAAGACGCGACCGATATGCCCGAGGCTATGAAAGGAGTCCAGGCGCCTTACTCGGGCGTCTTCTTCGCGGGATGTTCGCAGGTTTGCATGCAGGCTTGTTCGCGGATTTGCATGCTGAAGGCCGGCGGTACAACTACCAGAGGCCCAACAGGTACTGCATTCCCAGACTTACGCCCGCAATAGCAAGGCAGCAGCAGAAGCCGAGGAAGATGGGCTTGCCGCCTGACTTCACCAGCTTCACCAGATCGGTGTTGAGGCCGATCGCGACCATCGCCATGGTGATGAAGAATTTCGAGAGCGTCTTTATGGGCGCGAACATCTCTGTTGATACGCCGCAACCAAGCGCGATGGTGGTGATGAGCGAAGCAAGTAAGAAATAGAGGATGAACAGCGGAAACGAGCGCTTCAGGCTGAAGCCTTCGTTGTGGAGTTCGTGCACTTCGCCTTCCAGCTCGGCTGCCGCGTTCTCATGAGCAGCTGCCAGCTCGGCGCGCTTTTGCTTGTGCGCCTTCTTCACCTTGTGCGCACCCCACAACGCGAGCACGAAGGTGATCGGAATGATAGCGAGCGTTCGCGTGAGCTTCACGATGGTCGCCTGATCGAGCGTGTTCGCGCCCGGATGCATGCCATCCCAAGCCGCCGCCGCAGCGGTGACCGAAGAGGTATCGTTCACCGCGGTGCCCGCGAAGAGCGCGAAGCCTTCGTTGGAGAGCCCCAGCACGCTACCGAGCGTGGGGAACACGAGCGCGGCGATCACGTTGAACAGGAAAATGACCGAGATGGCCTGCGCGACCTCTTCATCGCGCGCCTTGATGACTGGCGCTGTTGCCGCGATAGCCGAGCCGCCGCAGATGGAAGAGCCCACGCCCACCAGCGTTGCGATGCGCTCAGGAATGTGGAGCGCTTTGCAGAGCACAAATGCCACGATGAGCGCTGTGGCGATGGTGGAGACGATCACGGGCAGCGATTGCGCGCCCACGCGTACCACTTCCGCCAAGTTCAGGCCGAACCCCAGCAGGATGACCGCATACTGCAGGATCTTCTTCGAGGTGAACGTGATGCCTTGGCTCGTGCGATCGCGACGCTTCCACACGAGCGCGATGGCCATGCCTGCCAAGATACCGAAGACCGGGCCGCCGATCAGCGGAAACGCCTGACCGAGGAAGGTGCAGCCAAGCGCGATAGCAGCGCAAACGAAAATGCCGGGAATGTAGAGCTTTACCTTTTCGAGAAAGATCATCGGTGAACCTTAGCTGCCCTCAGCGGGCGCATCGAGCGAGCCCGGGCTGCTTTTTAGGAAAGACTAGAGCATGTGTGCGCGCAGCTCTTCACCTGAGTGAGCGCTCAGATATGCTGGCGGAATGTCGAAGATAGTCTTGCAGCCGGTCATACCCTCTTCGCTCATGCGATGCGCTGCGCGTGCGCAGGCCACGAGTACGCTACCCGTGAATTCGGGGTTGGAATCGAGCGTGAGGGAGAATTCGATCACGTGCTTGTTCTCTTTGTTCGCACCCGTTGCACCCGTACGGATGACCGAGCCGCCGTGCGGAATGCCCTTATGATCGCGATCGAGCTCTTCTTGCGTGATGAAGGTGACCGTGGTGTCGTAATCGGCGAAGTAGTTCGGCATCTCGACGATGGCCTTTTCGATGGCGGCCAGGTCGGCGCCTTCTTCGGCGACTACGAAGCATTCGCGCGTGTGCTTCTCGCGCGTGGTGAGCTCGGGGTTCGCGCCGCTGCGCACCGCGTCGAGCGCGCTTTGGACCGGCACCGTATACTGGCGCGCATCGAGCACGCCCGGCACGCGACGGATCGCATCCGAATGACCCTGGGAAACGCCACGGCCCCAGAACGTGTAATCCGCGCCTTCGGGCAGGATGCAATTCGCGTAGAGGCGTGCGACCGAGAACATACCTGGGTCCCAACCTACCGAGATGATGCCGATCTTGCCTGCTTCTTTCGCTGCGGCATCGACTGCTGCGAAGTGCTGCGGGATGTTCGCGTGCGTGTCGAACGAATCGACCACGTTGAAGAGCTTGGCGTATTTCGGCGTCTGTTCGGGCAGGTCAGTTGCGGAACCACCACCCAGCACGAGCACGTCGATATCGTTCGTATGGGCTTCGATATCGTCAACCGAGAAGACCGGTACACCAGCAGTGAGCGGAGTGATGGTGCTTGGGTCGCGACGCGAGAAGATGGCGACCAGCTCGATGTCGTCATTTTGACGAGCAGCCAGCTCAACACCTTTGCCCAAGTTTCCGTATCCCAGAATGCCGATGCGCGTTTTCATCATGTTCGCCTTCCCTCTTGCGGTTTTTGTCGCTACTAGTATAGAGCGTTTTACCTACGATCGATTCTTTCGCTTTGTAAACGGAAAACGGTGACAAACTACCCGGTCGTTCGACACCTTTTTCGTTCGTCATTAACTCGATCAGTGGAGAGGGCGAGACACGAGGTTCCCCGCTTCCCTGTTCGCGAATCAGCTTATGCTGATTCGCTCATGCGTCGCTGCTTTGCTCGGGTTTTATTAAAAATGAATTTAGTCGGCAAAGAGTCACCTCGTTGCCTCACCCTCTCCGCTGATCGAGCGTGCCCGATGCGAACTTTGCCAAGAAGGCCTGCGCAGATGACAAAGCTACCCGGGCATTTGTCACCTTGGTAAAGAGCAAGGGATGCCGAAGAGCTTGAGACAAGGTGACAAATGCCCGGGTAGTTTGTCATCAAAAAAGGCCAGCGGGATTCCGCTGGCCTTACAAGCTTCAGGAGCTGAACGAGCTATTCGCTCTTCTTGTCGTTGGTGACCTCGTTGATCGCTTCGGTGGAGACAACCTCTTCAACCACGTCAACTTCGCCTGCTTTTGCACCGTTGACTGCTTGATCGACAGCGCGATCCGCTGCTGCACTGCCCAGTGCTTCAGCAGCTGCAACTTCGGCGGTCTCTTCAGCGATAGCTTCGGTCAGCTCAGCGTCGAGCTCAGCCTCGACCGCCTGCATCGTTTCAGCAGGAACGCTCGGCGCAACCGCTTCGGCGGGTGCGGGAGCCGGAGTAGGTGCTGCACCAGGAGCGGGAGGTGCTGGCGGAATGGGCGTAGCAGCTGCAGGAGCAGCAGCTACAGGCGCTGCCGTCGGCTCGGCTGGCGTAGGAGCTGGTGCGGGAGCCGGCGGGGGCGCTGCGGGTGCAGGGGTCGCCGCTGCTGGCGCGGCTGCTGCGGGAGCCGGCGCGGGTGCAGGAGCTGCCGCTGCTACTGGAGTTGGAGTAGACGCAGCAGCTACGTTCATCACCGCAGGAGCAGGCACGATAGCTTTGCGCATCTTATAGATGAACACCGCCATGAGCACGAAGAGCACGATATTCACGATACCGCCCACGACCAAGCTCGCAACAGCCGCGATGATCGCGAGCACGAAGAGGGTCTTGAGCTTCGCCGTGTCCTTATGCTTCAGGAAGATGAAGATCGACACGAAGAGCTGGAAGCCACCAGAGATAACTGCAAGGACTGCAAGCACGACCATGGCAGTTGCGGCAAACGACATCGCAGCAAGCTCATCGGGATCAACATAATAATAGTTGTAATAATAACTGCTCGAATATTGTGCAACGGTCTCGTTCACATAAGCGAGCGTGGCCGAAGCCGTGAAGACCATCACCAGGCTAAAGATGATCGCCAGCGCCGAAATCACGATCGCGGCAATGCTCAGGCCTTTGACGACCTTTTGATTTTGCGCAAGAGTGTTCATTTCAATCTCCTTATCATCTGCCCACAAGCTTATAGCAGAAATGCGGCTTACAGGCTTTCGTCAACAAGCTGTTTCTTCACCCGGCATCGCGAGAACGCCGCCGCTCTTTCCCGAACGAGCTGCGTTCGATAGCGCGCGGCTGTGAAGAGGTTTCTCTAGTATAGCGTTGTGATCTTCAAATCAAGATCAGATGCCTCGATCTGTTCCTTGCCACCGAAGATGCAAACGACCTCATGCTCCTTCAAACCTTCGAGCGCCGTGCCGCGCGCACGAAGATCTTCGATAGTGGTCGAGAGCATCTCGGCACGCAAGCGCGCACGATAATCCGCTGGTAAGCTGGCGAAATAGTGGTTATCCTGGCGCTGCGCGAGAGCACGCGGCTTGAGCGGAGCATCGTAGCCTGCAACCGCACTGATGATATAACCGCGCAGTTCCGCTTCGCTGGGATCGAAATCGGCAAGCCATGCACCAGAGCCGTTATAGACCTCCACCGTATGATCGAGATTCGGATCGCGGAACGAATAGAACATGACCGTGCCCGTACGCGTTGCCTTAAAGCCTGCGCCATACGCACCGCCCTTCACGCGCACCTCATTCCAGAGGTAGTCGTACGAAAGCACGCGCGTGACGATATTGGTCGTTCCATCGAAGGGAACCGCCTCGATCGCCGTGCGATTCGTGCCTGCGCCCACATAGCAAACGTCGCTCGGCACGATGAAGGCTTCGTTTTGCGGCACTGGCTCAGGGACAACGAGCGTCCGTTCGCAGCCAGCAAATCCCTCTTCAAGATCGAAGGTCCCGCCCGCTTCCCACACGCGCACCAGGTCTTCTTGCGTACCGGTGAAGCTCAGGACCACATCGTCGGTGAACACGCGCTTCGCCACCGCTTCGAGCTTCTCGATGAGGCCCTCCGCACGTTCGTCGAAGTGCGCGAGCAGATCGCACAGGAACTGATAGAAATCGATGCCAGCGAGCTGATCGAGCAGCTTGCCTGCGGGCGTGAGACCGGCGGCAACACGCGCCAGCGCGCTCGTGTGACCCATGGCCTGGAAATTCTGCTCCATGGAAATGCGCTGCTGCAACAAGATGGTCTTGATGCGCTCGGGATCGTTGAAGCGCGTGTGCGCCCAGATCTCTTTCGGCAACATGATGGCATGGTCGAGATTCTTCGACAGCACGCTTGCAGAAACGATGAATTTCGGCGCGATGCCTTGAGCGAGTGTCTCGTTCTCGTAGGTGGTGGCGGAAAAACGCAAGCGTCCCAGATAGAGTTGCGAGAGCGTATCGATCTCGGAGGCGGTGTAGTGTTCGGTATCGAGCTTGCCGAGCGAGTTCGCGAGCAGCGTGACGTAGGGCAGTTCATCGTACGTCACGTGATCGAGCGAGAAATAGTAGGACAGATAGTCGATGCCATGCGTGGGCACTTCATGGATGATGCTAGGCAACGGCGTGCCTGCCTCGAAATGCCACTCTGGCTCCGCAGGCGTTTGTGCGATGTCGGAGAGTTCGAGCAGCGGAAGCGTGGCGAGTGCTTCGGGGCTGTCGGGCTCCATCTGAATGCGGTGTAGTTCTTCGGCCTCGGCCATGATAGCCTCGAGCTGTGCGGTGCCGAGCGTCTGCTTGATGGCAGCAAGGCGCTCTGCCTCCTCGCTCGACTCTTTGGCGGTGGGCACCACTTCAACGAAGGCGCGATGGTCGTTCTCGAGCATCACCTCTGCGAGCAGCTTCTCGAAGTAGTCGGTCTCGAGCTTCTCGCGCAGCATGGCGAACGTGGTTTCGTAGCGCAGCGGGTCTATGGCCTGGGCATCATCATAGAGCCAGGCAGAAAGCGCATTCACCGCCAGGATCACGCCTGTTGATGTGCCAAAATCGCCTTCGCGCATCACGAATTCCGCATGCGCGATCGCTCCTTCGATCAGCTGCTTATCGATGCCGCCCTCCACGAGCTTGCGCACTTCACGCTCGAGGCATTCCTTGAATACGTGCGCTTTTTGAGCCTCGATGCCTTTCGCTTCGATCAGAACGAAGGGCTGCAGGATCGATTTGTTCATGTAGTCGAACACATCACCTGCGAACCCTGCCTCGAGCAGCGCCTTCTTCAGCGGTGCTTCGTTCGAGCCCATGAGGGCATCCATGAGGATATCGACGGCGATGATGCGCTCATTGTCCGCTGCCGTACCGACCACATAGCCGAGAGCTGCGCAGGCGTTTTCGGGCGAAGTGTTCATCTCGACCACCACATCGAGCGCTTCAACAGGGTCTTGGATCACAAGCGGGTTCGGCGCGCCGGCAGGTTTTGGCGCTTTGTTCGCAGAGAGGTAGTTCGTGTCCAAGAAACCGAGCATCTTGTCGATGTCGAGGTTGCCATAGAGCGTGATGTAGCTGTTGTTCAGCTGATAGTGGCGCGCGTGATTGTCGAGGAAATCCTCGTAGGTGAGGTTCGGGATCGCGCTCGGCAGGCCACCCGACTCGAAACGATAGGCGGTATCGGGAAAGAGCGCCGCTTGGAGCGCGTCGAAAAGCACGTTGTCAGGGTCGGACATAACGCCCTTCATCTCGTTGAACACCACACCGTTATACGTGAGCGGCGCGTCTGTGTTCTCGAGCTCGTAGTGCCAACCCTCCTGTTCGAAGATCTCTTTGCGCTTGTAGATGGCAGGATGCAGCACCGCATCGAGATAGACGTCTATAAGGTTCATCAGGTCTTTCTCGTTCGTGCTCGAAACGGGATAGACCGTCTTGTCTGCGAAGGTCATGGCGTTCAAGAATGTTTGCATCGAGCTCTTGAGCAGATTCACGAACGGTTCCTTCACTGGAAACTTGTCCGAACCACACAACACCGAATGCTCCAAGATGTGGAAGACGCCCGTGTCGTTCACCGGTGGGGTCTTAAAGCCAATGGAGAAGGCTTTGTCGTTGTCGTCGTTTGCCAGATAGAGCAGGCGCGCGCCGCTTTCGTGGCGCATGAGGGTTGCGGTGCCGTCGATCTCGGGCAGATTCTCGTGTGTTTCAACCGTGAAGCCGTAGGCTTTCGCTCCAGGAGTAAGATCCATCTTCCATCCTTCGTACTGCGCAGGTGTGCGCCTTCGTCGCGCGTTCATTTCTCATACTCGATTATAAATCACCGCTACTTCGCAGGCATCGTTTGGTGACAAACTACCCGGTCGTTCGACATCTTTTTGGTCCCTCGTCAGCTCGATCAGTGGAGAGGGTAAGCCACGAGGTTCCCC
>UMFU01009829.1_pt1 | contig 32755 bp, 31 predicted proteins | sample 1965091 | NCBI WGS metagenome assembly UMFU01 (sample SAMEA4836054, study PRJEB28245) | human gut metagenome | biome: gut microbiome; material: fecal sample | place: Denmark | collected 2008
TATAAATAAAGTTAAATTATAGTGTTGCGGAATTAAGGTATAAGTTGAGCGGAGGCGAGAAGCGCAAGCTGTATCTGTGTACAGTGCTGATGAAAAATCCGAACTTTCTGGTGCTTGATGAGCCGACAAACGACCTTGACATACAGACTCTGCAGATATTTGAAGAGTATCTGGCCGACTTCCCCGGATGTGTCATAATCGTAAGTCACGACCGTTACTTCATGGATAAAGTGGTAGACCATCTGCTTGTGTTCAAAGGCAATGGCGTAGTAAACGATTTCCCCGGAAACTACACGCAGTATCGCGAATGGTGTTCGCTTAAGAGCCGTGACGAAGAAACGGCGGCTAAAAAAGACAGTCGTCCAAGAGAAAAACGGCATCAGGAGCGCCGCAAGATGTCGTATAAAGAAAAGATGGAGTTTGCTCAGCTTGAGAAAGAAATAGCCGAGCTGGAAAAAGAGCAGAAGGAAATAGAAGAGCAGCTTTGCAGCGGTAAGCTGCCGGTAGACGAACTGACTGAAAAAAGTAAGCGTCTGCCGTTGATAAAGGAAGAACTCGACCTTAAGGAAATGCGGTGGCTGGAGCTTTCGGAAATAGAATCTTAAATATTAAAATTAAGTTAAAATGAATAAGTCTTCAGAGCCGTTACTTCTTTTAATCAATATAAATTATTACTTTTGCATTAAATTTAAAAAATCATAATTTGTTTCCACTCGTGAAACGAATACAATCAATAAATTTCTTATATACGTAAACCTAATATGTATAGCAAAGACGAATTATTATCTAAAGATATTTCCGAGCTTGAAGAGATAGCAGAGAAAGTGGGTGCTAAAATCAAGTCTGGCGAAACTCAGGAAGAAATAATATATTCGATCCTTGATAAGCAGGCTGAAATTGAAGGAAACAAGAACCCGCTTGGCACGAAGCGTCGCAGAGTTCGTATTGTAAAGAAGGACACCGACCGTGTTTATTCTGTAAACGGAAAGGAAGGCGAAAACTTCGACTTGAAAAAGAATAAAGTTCAGGCTGAGACTCCGTCATTGTTTAATGATGCACCGGTTACTCCGCCCGCCAAGACACGTTCTAGGGCTAAGAGCAAGGCTGTTGCTGAACCGGTGGCTGAGGTTGAGCAGCCGCAGGCTGTTCCTGTTGTGGAAGATGTTGTGCCTGTTGAGCCGGAAAAACAGCCTGAGCCATTGCAGCCTGTTGTTGATAATGTAGTTGAGGCTGCGCCTGAAGTTCCGGAAGCAATATCAGAGGATGTTGTTGAAGGTGTCAGCGAAATTCCTGAAGCAATAAGTGATGACATGCCGGAAGAAACAGATTTGGCCATTGTTCCTGAAGCTGAATTTGCAACCGCAGAAGCTCCTGATACTCAGAATGACAACTCAACAGATCTTATAGCACAGTTGCAGGCCAAGGTGAATGCACACAACGAAGTGGCTGACGAGAAACGTGAGATTATTGCATCAGGTGTATGGGAAGGCGATCCCGGAGATGGAACAGACTTTATTCCTATTGTAGACTTGCCGATTGAGGATCAGATGGCTGTGCCGCGATTTGATATGTTCGACAATCCGACAAGTCCTATGGACTTAAATAATGTTATGTATGCTCCTCAGATGGAGCCGGAGAGTGTGCCGCAATTTGATTTTGAGGATATCATCACAGCCAACGGCGTACTTGAGATAATGCCTGATGGCTATGGATTCCTGCGTTCGAGCGACTATAATTATCTTTCTTCTCCTGATGACATTTATGTTTCTATAGCCCAGATTAAGCGTTATGGACTTAAGACTGGAGATGTGGTAAATTGCCATGTGCGTCCACCGCATGACGGAGAGAAGTATTTCCCGTTGACAAGCATTGATAAGATTAACGGCCGTGATCCTGCTGAAGTACGCGACCGTATACCGTTTGACCATCTTACTCCTTTGTTCCCGGATGAGAAGTTTACTTTGTGCGGTGAGCGTTCAACTACAAACCTCAGCACTCGTATTGTTGACTTGTTCTCGCCAATCGGTAAAGGACAGAGAGCGCTTATCGTTGCGCAGCCAAAGACAGGTAAGACAATCCTTATGAAGGACATAGCCAATGCAATTGCGGCAAATCATCCGGAAGCATATCTTATGATGTTGCTTATTGATGAGCGTCCAGAGGAAGTTACCGATATGGCGTGTACGGTTAATGCAGAAGTTATCGCCTCTACGTTTGATGAACCGGCAGAACGTCATGTAAAGATTGCCGGTATTGTATTGGAAAAGGCAAAGCGTATGGTTGAGTGTGGACATGATGTGGTGATCTTCCTTGATTCAATCACACGTCTTGCACGTGCATACAATACGGTTTCACCTGCTAGTGGTAAGGTGCTTACCGGTGGTGTTGACGCTAATGCTCTGCAGAAGCCGAAACGTTTCTTTGGTGCGGCACGTAATATAGAGGGCGGAGGTTCGCTCACTATTGTCGCAACAGCATTGATTGACACAGGCAGTAAGATGGATGAGGTTATTTTCGAAGAGTTCAAGGGTACTGGTAACATGGAACTCCAGTTGGATAGAAGCCTCAGTAACAAGAGAATATTCCCGTCTGTTAATCTTGTTGCTTCAAGTACACGACGTGATGATCTGTTGCAGGACAAGACAACTCTCGACCGCATGTGGATTTTACGCAAGTATATTTCTGACATGACGCCAATTGAGGCTATGAATACAATTCATGACCGTATGGCTCGTACTTATGATAACGATGAGTTCCTTGCAACGATGAATTCATAAATATTTTAGAGGTACTTGTATTCTTATTTAAAAGTTTTTCCTAAAAAATTTTGTTATAAGAATTATTTTGAGTACCTTTGCACTCGATTTAGGGGTTCCGTAGCTCAGTTGGATTAGAGCAACGCCCTTCTAAGGCGTGGGTCTTGGGTTCGAATCCCAACGGAATCACAGAAAGGACACTGTATTAAGTGTCCTTTTTTGTTGATAATCAGCGGTTTACGATGTAATCGCTATTTGATAGTAATTCCGAAGGTAGAAAATATTGGTATCGTTTTTTGCTGATTTTTGCCGTTTTTTGCCAATATGTTCTACTTTTGTTCTACCTTTGTGTTCTACCAAAGTACGATTAGTTATGACAGATTATCCTACCACACGATTCGTTTTCGATAGAAAAAATACCGCAACAAATGAGAAAAAGGCGTTGATTCAAGTTGAAATCCTTTTTCAAAGAAAGAAGAAATATATAAGTACTGGTGTTAAAGTTTTTAAAAATCAGTATAATAAAAAAGAGTTTGTATGCAATTGCTTTGAAATGGTTGCGCTTAATAAGCGTATAAATGCAGTTAAAGAGCGTATAGACAATTTTATATCTTCGCTGATGGAAAAGAACGAACCTTTTACATTTGAGAAGTTAGAGAGCTTTCTGGATTACGAGGATAAAAAGGAAATGAAGTTTCTGGAATATATCCTTATGAGAATTGATCAAAGAAATGACATTAGAGATTCTACAAAGAAGAATCATAAGAAACTCATAAATTCATTGGAACAGTATGGCAAAATCATTTATTTCTCCGATCTGACAAAAAAGAATATAATCGGATATGACGAATTCCTGCATCAACAGAATATAAAGCAGACAACAATTTGTTCTTACCACAAATTTATGAAAACATATATTCATGATGCTATCAAACATGAACTCATATCAGCAGATCCTTACATCGGAATAAAAATAGTCAAAGGTGAGAGCGAGATAGGTAGATTTCTGTCAGAAAAAGAATTTCAAGCACTCAAGGCTGCAGAACTGCCGACAGAAAGTCTTAAAAAAGTAAGAGACTTGTTTGTAATACAATGCCTTACAGGATTGTCATTTTCAGATTTAATGAACTTTGACTTTTCCAGAATAGAGGAAATTGATGGACACCATTACATTAATGCAAAGCGAAATAAAACAGGAATAGAATATTGTGCAGTGCTATTGCCTGATGTGATGGAAATTGTGAAACGATATGGTGACAATCTGCCAAAATTTTCCATTCAACAATATAATATGAGATTGAAACTTATTGCTGATTATGCCGGGATAAATAAAGATATTGCAAGCCACTGGGGTAGAAGGACCTGCGGGATGTTACTTTTAAATAGAGGCGTCAGCATGGAAGTCGTATCAAAAGTTTTGGGGCATTCTAGCATAAGAACTACTGAAAGCGTATATGCTAAATTACTTCCTAAAACTATTGTCAGAGAGATTACGGATAAAGTTCAATAAAATCAGGGCTGTGTAGCAATACTATTACACAGCCCTTTTATAGCTTACTTTTTTAGTTTGTATACCATACATCCCATTACAATCAAGACTATTATAATGATAATGCTTATAGCCCATCCTCCAACATTCAATTTAAGCTGTTCCCATTTACTCAGTTTGCATTCAACAGGGTAGGGGACATTTATTGTATCTGAACGCAATATGGCCACCGTGTCATATTTTACCTTGTCACGATAGACGTACTTCCAAACGACCTTATCCTGATATATGGTATCTCCAGCCGTCCATCTGTTGACGAATACGCTGTCTCGTTGATATATGCTGTCACGCTGGTATCTGTCGACATAAATACTGTCGGTTATAACAGTCTCCACAGGCACATACTGAACAGATTTGCATCCAGCCAACAAACTCAATATGATGTAGGGGATAATGAGAAATAACAACCTTTTAACCATTCCCATAACTATATACCTTTATATTCTGTTATGGCATCAAAACAAGGACATTCCTTTATCCTCTCCCATGAGTCAACCTTGCCGTTATGATTGGTGTCAGGGCTGATATCCCTGTGACCGAGTATCTGAGCCTTCGGATAACGGCCCCTCAACTCTTTAAGTAGCTTTACCAGACTTGCCTTCTGGGCTTCCGTCCTGTTGTCCACCGCCTTGCCATTTGAGTCTATGCCGCCTACATAGGCAACATTAACAGATGTCGAGTTGTAGCTCTGAACACCATTGCTCACCTTCTCCTCTCCGAGCATCTGTTTTATCGTGCCATCAGGCATGACCACATAATGGTAGCCGGGGTTCTTCCAGCCTTTGTTCTTAAACTCTTTTCTCAAATCCTCTATTGTCTGTTTCTGACTTCCTGCAGTACAATGTACAAAAATTCTTTTAATGCTTCTCATAACTTTACTTTTTATCTATTTCATCAAAACCGGCTTCCAAGGCTTCACCTATGTCTTTGTTCTTGCGCTTTGCGAAAGCAACGACAAACGCCCTGAAAAAGCCCTTAATACTCTTTTCTTTAATCCTTACCCCATGAAGCCAAAAGAAATGACCAGAGAAAGACTTTGCTTCGCAACCGACGGCAATACAAGTGGCTACAAAACCGCCTATCATGTAATTAATACCTATAGGCTTAAGGAGAGCCATGCCAATAAAAGCACCTATGCTCACCCACATCAGGTAGTCCATCAACTTATTGATTGACCTTCTGATAGCCCTAGACGTGCGCCACTTATACTGCGCCATGACCAACTTATCGCCCTTTTTCTTGGCCATGTTGAATCGTTTGCTGCTTTCGCCCCAACCATAGTGTAAGTCAGCTAATACACATAAAAGTATCGTCGCCAAAAACCAGCGTGCATCATATATCACGGCAACAAGTTCGTTGCCCATCATGGCGAAAGTAAACATTCTGGTGCCGCTGTTCATATAAACATCTTGTTCGAACATATCAGTAAATTTATAGAGGAATTGCCGTGTGAACGACAATTCCCCTTATTAAATAACTTCCTCAATCGCTGTAATCTCGCCCAGAGTCCAGTCGTTGCTGGCTACGAACTTTCCGAAGGCACTGGCACCCAGTGACTCGTAGTCCAACTCGTTCTCCTTCTTTGCTTCTTCCTTCAGGCACTCAACAATCTTGTTGTTATAGTCGGTGAAGTATTTGTTTATCTCTATACGTTCAGCCTCGGTAAGGGTTGTATTTTCACCCTCAGTCTGCCATTTCTGAGCCTTTTCGAGCATCTCCTCATGGTTCTCACCTTTCAGCTTTTCGCTGGCGTCTTTCTTAAAGTCCTCAAAGTTGGTTGCCACCGGCTTCAAAACGCGGATGATTTTAATCATTCTGAACTTGTCCTCATCATCCATCTTTGTGAGTTTGGCGTCGTTGATAAGGTTGAAAACACTCAGAATTTTTTCAGTTGATATTTTTTTCATAACTTATTAATTAATGTTTTTTATTAAACTTATTTTCTCTCTCTAGCTTTACAGTGTGTTATTCTTCCACTTTAACCTTCAGTTCGTCAACGCATGTCTTAATGCTTTGAGCTATCTTAGACATGTCGTTAATATCCACCGATGAGATATTGTATTTCACATTATCTCCGTCAGGATAGGCATTCGCAGAACCTTTGTAGGCTTTTTCGGTGTCTGTAATGTTCATTGAAACATTTTCCATTTTACCCTCCATATTCGCACGGTATTCACCGCTGATAAGGTAAGTTTCATCACTGTAGTTAAAGTTCGCTGTTGTTGTCTTACTTGTAATTTCTACCATAATTGTATGTTTTAAAAGTTAATATCATTATCCCACGCTAACGGGTGTACCGTTGTTGGTGAGGTCTATTCGTGTATATTGAGATGAAGGCGAAATCACTACGGTTACATCTAGCTTGTTACCCGTAATTGCGCCTTCAAGATTAGCGTCCGCATTGTTATATTCTACATTCTGAACTATCGGCATACCTCGCATCCATTGTATGTTGCTTTCCCGGTTGGCGTCTTCCTCTGTGGGGTATGCTGCAAATGAGATTGTATTAAACTTAGTACCGAGCACTAGGTTCTTGTTTGATGTACCTATCATTCCTGCACCCTCATTATATGCCAAGGCGTAGACGAGATTTATCTCTGTCAGTTGTCCTGTATTGCTGTCCTTTACCTTGCCTTTCTGTACGATTGTGGCACGCAGTGAATCGTATGCAGTACTTCCGCTGGTGAGCTTAACGGTAACTTTTGAGTCCGGATTTGAAATCTGGTCAATAGTCTTTCGGAAAGAGAATATGTTTCCGTCGCTGTCCTTGTAGTACCATGTCTTGCCCCAATCAAGGATGTTTTCTGCTTCCAGGACATACGTATATGTACCTGTGAAAATCTTGATATTATGGCTATATCCCTTATATCTCCTGTAGATGTGCATGCTGGAAGTAAGCAATGCACTATATTTTGTCATCGCCTCCCAATTTGTCTCACCTGCAGAAGTAGAAAGAAACAGATACACATCTATCGTATCTGATTCTGATATAGTCTGGCCGGCGCCTCCGTTCTCAATAGATGAGCCGTTGTTAATGACAACAGGCAAAGCCCAGCTGTCGCTGTTGTTGGCATTGAGAGCTGTCGTGCTTACATAAGCCGTTGTTATACCACGCGTTATATTCTTAATTATTATGCCTATATATACTGCACTCAGATGCAATATGTCGCAAATGTCAGACAAGTCAAGCTCGCCCTGTTCGCGGTCCGGCATGTCAACGCCAAAATATGAAAAGTTGTCAGCTGTCAGTTCTGTAGGAAGGTTTACCGTGAATGGCGGTCTTGCGTCGTGTCTGTAACCTACGAAGTCTGTTAGCCTGAAAGGGAAGTCAGGATATGCCGCGCTGGCACCTTTGCCGGTAGGTCTGTTATACCGCCATACAGCATCACTATTCTGGTTGCCATTACTTCCCATATCAGCAAGTTCGCTTATGACAGGGACCGTGTATGCCGGTTGGTCGCCGTCGCCATACCACCAAGGCTTATGCGAACTTGACTGAGGATTTCCGTTCCAGTCTGAAGAACCTTTTAAGGTATCTTCAGGAAAGATAGCACGCAACGGCACGGGCTTGAATTTTGCCCACATGTTGATGTTTGCATGCGTGCAAAGCGTACCAACATCATTCGATGATGATCCAAGAACAGAGCCTACATCTCTTGTGTTCAGTGGGGCTGATACTATGTTTCCGTCTATTACTCCCATGCTATGATATTTTTAAACGTTTAACTTCTTCTTCGAGTTCTTTTATCTTTTTCTCTATCGAGAGTATGCGTCTGGCGTTAGCTATTGATGCAAGCAGAGCGATCACGTCATACTGCATGCTCAGGTAATTGTCGCGTTTATGTATTGCCTGCGGTAAAATAGGCTGCCAATACTGGGCTATAGAACCTACTGCCAAATCTCCGGTTTTCTTCCACGCGAACTCCACTGCAGGCGCCTTTGCTATTTCCTCAACGGAAAGGCATACATTTTTCCGTATGTCCTTCAGCCTTATGTCAGAACTGCTGCTCAATACCAAGGCTGTCACGGCTCCGGTAGCTGCAATGTTTCCAGATACATATAGTTTCTCAGTCGGTAACGTCGTACCGATACCAACATTTCCACTTTTCAAGACAGCCAAAGTTCCGTTAATAGCCAGACACCCGCTTACAACTTCAACTATTCTGCTGGTATAATCTGCAGATGAATTATTGAAATGGAAGTCTATATAAGGGGTAAAACCATATAATTCAATGCTTTGCGTAAACAATGTATTCCATCTTGCGCCCGAACTACCTATATTGTATTGCCCATTTGAATACGGCACAATATCTCCCTGTGTTCTCACATCTCCTTTTACATCAAGTTTGTATGCAGAATTTACTGTAGATGTGTTACCTATAACGACATTTCCGGCTGAGTCTATTGTCATAGCTCTTGTTCCGCCGCGCCAACCGAAATATATGCTTGTGCCGACTTTACTCTGTAAACCTGTCTGCGTGCCGTCGCCGTCAAAGCTGGCAAAAACACTTGAACTGTCTGCTGAACCAAACCATATACCGCCAACATTCTTCAGCCACTGTTTGTTGAAGTCAGTCTGCCCATTTGAAATCAGCTTTGTATTTATTGTTATCTGATCGAATGCCACATCTTTTGGAAGTAACAGGTATTCATTTGACGACCCGTCAACACTAACAGCCTCTCCTGTGTGTGTCTGTGATGCATCACGAATATAAATATTGCGTGATGATCCCCATTTAAATGTGGTAATATTTTCTGTACCGTCAAAACTGGTACCGTTGATTGAGCGGGCGGTCTGCAGCTTCGTTGCACTAGCCACGTTATCTGTCAGGAACGCAAGAGTTCCCCAGCTCGACCATCCGCTGCTTGTGTTGTCACGCTTACTCCTGTAATATATATGGCCAAGTTCTGTGCTTCCTTTCCATTCGAGCAAGAGTTCTCCTGCACCTGAATTTTCACCGCGAACACTCATAAGGTTTCCATAAGCGGCAGGATAACCATTATTATAAGCCCTATATAGCCTTAAACCTTCGTTTGGCATTGTGGTGCCGGAAATAGCTGTAAGTTTACCATGATCGTAAAGTATTCCGACCCCGCCAGCATCATCGGCCTCAATAATATTGGTATAAGCCTTCTTATGCAGCTCTTCCGCTGACACTTCTATTGAGGTCCAACATTCTGTTGATGTCAACTTGTCGGTAGTGGTAGTGTTATTTACTTCTGAGGAATTTACAAGAGTCCATGTCCTGCCTAAAGTGCCTCTTCCTCCTTGAGTTAGCACCAAACCAGTTACGCTAGAATAAGCACCGTTAGTCCATAAAAATACATCAGCATAAGTTTCTCCGGAAGCATTGTACAATCCAATCTTAACATCAGTTCTGTTAAATGCTCTTCTATTAAGCCATTCTACATGGGCTGTAGAAACAGTGCCGGTACTATTTGTTCTTAAAGTGATTCTTACTATGCCCCATTTACCACCATCGTAACCTTGTGAAAGCAACAAAGTGACTTCTTTATCTTGATAAAATGATGTTATAGGTCCTATTTTAGCTATACGGTGCCAAGGATAGTTATTTTTGTTGTTTACCGAAAGATAGAAATTATAAGGCTTATAGTCAAAGCTAACATTTGAGCTTCCGTCAATACTGAAAGAACAATCGGCAAAACCGTTCATTGTGACAGTTCTTGCAGCCTGCCACTTTGAGGCAGTAGAGGCGTTGCCGTTAAGACTACCGGTAAACGAGTTCGCATGTACATCCCCATTCACTGCAAGTTTGTAAGTAGTTGATGCAGATTGACCGATGCCGACATTTCCTGTTCCAAAATTTACTTCTATCGAGGGTGAATTGCTAGAAGAGCCTATATACCACCAATTAGAAGAACTGGTTGAACCAAAAGTGACATTACCATATTGGTCGAACCAAATAGCTGTTCCATTAGTAAAACGCAACTCAGGAACCTTCAATGCTCCGGTCATTGTATCTCCACTTAAATTAACGAAACGACCATCAGCATCAGTCTTGCTGTATGCATACTCGCCATAATTTGAAGAATCTAATATCTTACGCCAACCACCATTAAAATTATTATTTGCTGTTCTCCAATACAAACTCGTCGCTGTGTTGGATGCCATTAATATCTGACCTTGCCATCCGCTCGCTGTCTGCATTGTAAACATACCGAAAGCATCAACACCACTCGGTTTGTCTGAAACAGTGTTGCTTCCTCCCGCATAATACAAATGGCCGGAAGTTTTATAATCAGCAAGAGACTGAGATGTAAGTGCTGAAACATTCAGCTGATTTGTTGTTGCAGAATTTCCTGTTATTGAAACCCCAAGACTTGTGCCACACTGAGTTATTGTTCCAGCATTAAGATATACAGGCAAAGAGCTGCTGCCGACTGTCGCTGAAAGAGCTGTTGCCGTTCCTGCGTTAAGATATATAGGCTTTGCTGTTCCTCCAACGGTTGAAGTTCCAAGTTTAGAAGCAGTCGAAGCATTACCATTCAAATTACCATTGAATGAAGGAGCTGTAATCGCTGCCTTTGAGGTAACACCATACCAATTTATTATAAAACGTTCTCTGTCCGCCTCATTAGTATTATTATAATAATTCATTCTAAAAATGAAACTATCATTACCATCGTCGGCGACAGCAAAGTTTAAATTTGTAACTCCTCCTTCTGCTGTGGAAGAATATATTTTTGGGGCGGCGTCAGAAGAATCCGTAGGTTTAAAAGAAAGTTCGCCTGTAATAGTTCCCCCTGTCAAAGGCAAATAATTGTGTGTATGACTAGAGGCTGCTGCTCCGATATTAGCCGCAGTGATATTTATAGTCGAGTTACCGGTCTTAGGATTGAATGTGCCGATTGTGCTTCCATTACCCTGTAAAGTAAGGGCATAAATGTTTTGGTGCGAAGTCAAAGCTGTTATGCCTTTTGTTGCGGTTATAACGTTGCCGCTCTTTGTAACTGCAGTAACCACATTTCCTGTTCCGCTCGTTACAACAGAGGTTGCGCCACCGGCTTCCAAAGCTGACACACGTGTATTGAGGTTGCTGCCAAGCAAAGCTGATAACACCCATGTAGCCTTGTCTTCTGTATAGTCGCTCCAGCTATCCAAACGCTCATAAGATCCTCCGCTGCCACCGGCGGCATTCAAGCCCATTGCAGAAATAAAGCTGTCAGAATAAAGTCCATGTGAGAAGTGGAAGCAGCCTTTTGTGCTATCCCATGTTATCGTACCGTTTCCTATCTTCAGGCTCTGTCCTGCAGGGACTATAAGTCCGGCATTAAATGTCTTCGTTCCGCCGAATGTCTGCGCTGCAGTGCTTACCAGTCCGACCACAGAAGCCGATGCATAAGGGATTGTAACACTCTTTGTAACTCCGCCTATTGTTATAGTCAAGGTCTGCGTATTCCAACCGGCAGCAGTAAACAAGCCATTAATATGCACACCGTCGAGCATATCGGCATTAAGACCGCTGACTACGCTTCCGCTATTAGCTTTCAGCAGATTACGGCCAAACTCTGTTGTCGCAAGTTCGGCATACGTGTTGGCTGCGCTCGCATAGAGCATTGAGCCTGATGCAACCGAACTCTTGCCGGTACCACCATAAGACACGCCAATAACGCCAACATTGACGCTGGCAGAGCCGTTAAAATTCTTGCCGTTGATGCTCAGAGTGCCTGTAGTCTTTGCAGCCTCTTTTGCTACTCCGTTTACGAAGTAACCCTCCAGCTTCGTAACCCTGCTGCTTACTGCGGTAACATTGCTGTTTATATCGTTCAATAGACCTTCGAGGGTAGAAGAGTCACCTATGCCGTCGAGGAATGATATAATTTCATTCCATTTGTCAATCACGCCATTAGCGTCAGATCCGGCTATTGATTCAACAAACGAATAGGCGGTGTCCCATTGCTGCTGCTTCGCCGTTGTAGGCAGACTATATCCGCTGGCAAAACTGAGAGCAATGACACCTACCGATGACAAGGCTCCGGCTGTGAAGCCCTGCGGGACATTGATTGCCGTGCAGGCATTTATGTTTATAATCTTGTCAGCCGTAGGCACATAGCTTCCTACACCCTCTCCGTTGCGCTGCATCGTGAGGGTGTATAGCTTCTGGTGTTCCGTCAGGAACGTTCCTTTCGTGAATGTTACGGTGTTGCCGCTCTTGCTGAACCCGGTAAGTGCATTGCCTGTGCCCGAAGTCTCAAAATTGATTGCAGAACCGCTTTCAAGCGAAGATACACGCGTATTTAAATCATATCCGAGCTTTGCGCTGAGAACCCATGTAGCGCGGTCTGCGCTATAATCAGCCCAGTTATCAAGTCTGTCATAACTGCCTCCGCCAGAACTGCTGCCGCCAGAACTCTTGCCCATTGCAGAAACGAAAGACTCCGAATAAAAGCCCTTAGAGTCAGCGACAAACACATTGCCTTCAGTGTCCTTCTTAAACCAGTTTGCCATTTCAGTTGCAAACTTGTTGCCAAAGTCACTTATGTTCAACTTCTTATCCAGTTCCTCCTGAAGGCCGTTTATCTTTGATATTTCAAGCGTAGGAATATCGGATGCACTCAATGTAGCATGGCTGGTTACTCGTCCGTACTTGTCGACTGTTACTTTCGTGTATGTTCCTGCCGTTCCTACCGTGGCAAGGCTCAATGTAACATTTCCACTAAGTGCGCCGCCGCCGGAAAGCCCCTCCCCAGCTTTAACCTGTATTGTCTTGTCAACTTTCTTGTCAAGCAGGCTGCTGAGTGTAGTTCCCTGCTGCTGGCCGTCCAGAAAAGCCTCCAGCTCCTTCCATTTGTTTATTATGCCGTCAGTGTCGGAGCCTCCCAGGAACTCGTCAACCCTTTGCGTTACAGAATCAGTTTTCTTTGATACTGCTTCAAGTTCTGTTTTTGTTGCATAACCGCTAAGATCTATATTCCCCTTAGTGAATGTAAGGGTGCCTCCGTCGCTACTTTCTTCTACATTAACAACGACATTTCCTGAGCCGGATATGGTAATCTTGTGTCCTTTTTGTCCTTCTTCAAGCGAGATAACACGGTCTAACAGGTCTTTGCCTAAAAAAGCTGACAGAGCCATGCTTTTAGCTGTTGAGTCAACATATTTATCCCAGTCCTGTAGAAGGTCGAATGAGCCTGTGCCTGAAGAATCTTCTGATGTATTGGTCCCTAAAGCAGAAATGTACCCGGAACTCCATACATTATATTTTGATTTTATTGTTTTTCTCTTGTCACCATTATTGTCTGTACTCCAATGGCTTTCATCATTGTCAAATTCCCATATATTTTTTATTGCGGCAAAACCTTCAATCATTTCACGCTGTGCGTTAGCGTAAGCGTTGGAAAGAGATGTGGAGAGTTCGTTGAATGCCTTTATGATATCAATATTCTGATTTACATTTGCAACTTCTTCTTTAAGTTCCTGAGTATTACCCTTAATATGCTCATTGCCAATTCTTATGGTCTGTTCATATTGGAAGTCCAGATGTTTCTCGACCATTAGGATACGGCTATTCAAAATATTGTCTCCATTGTAAAAATTTACTTCTTGACCAAGATGAGTGTCATAACTATGTTCATAGAAGCTTTCAGGATAACTTTCCACTTCATATGAATTATTGTCCTTACTTGCATCTGAAATTGCTTTATCCAGTTCTTTTTCAAGTTCATTCTGAGCAGAAGAAACATATTCGGAGGGCATTATTATGTTGAAAAGAATTATCTGGTCTCCGTTTTGTGGTATTATATACGATAAGCCTGGTATTATATTTCCAGTGCTTTCATCTATAATTATTTCATAATCTCCTGTTTTAATTTCGAAAGTAGTTACATCAGCTTCGTCATTTTTCTTTTCTGGCTTATCGTAGTATTTAAGTTCGAAATCTCGTCCTGCGAGTTGCCCGCTTTCAAATGAAACCGATAAATTTTTACCATCAATTATGCTCTCTTTGTCAAAAATGAAGTTTTCAATTTGAAAATACCATATAGCGTACTGTTCATAAACAGGTTCGTCGTCAGTTCCTCCAATCTTTATTTTATTGCCATTATTGTCAAGACGATATTTTAGTCTGGCTCTTACATCAGATATCGTTAATTTGGATGAAGGAAAAATCTTATCGAAAAACAATGTCTTTATGAAGATTTCTCCAGGCATAAGGTCTGAAGTAAATACTCCATTTTCAAAATGTCCTTTTATATCCTTGAAGCCTCCGGGATATTTTGTTGGGTCAAGACCAAGGCGTTTGTTGGCAATATGGCTTGTTGCTTGACCGCTGTCATATTCTTGTGTGATGTTTCGTGTGGATCCAAAGGCATAAAAGCGTGTATAGTAACCGTCTTTGCTTTCGCTTACAGACGGCACGCTGACGTTTTCACCTACAATTAACTTTAGAGGTGTTCCATATTTGCATTCAGAGAGATAAAGGGTATTTGTTTTTTTGTCAGTCCACCATTCTGTCTCGCATTCTTCGGCGATATTATTAAGATTAGAGAAAATGGAGGTTGACTGTGACGATATTGTAATTGTAGCCGGAAGACTTTCTGACAGTTGTATGGTCCAGTCTTCTCCTGTTTCATTCTTGATGGCCTGTTTTACCATGTACATTGCATCTGCAGGAGAGCCTGTAAAGTCCCAGTCCATTTCTCGGCTTTTAATCGTCAATCCGTCACTTTCATATGTATATAAAGGTACGGGAATTTTGTCCCAGATCATTATTTTGGAATGGAATTGTGGCGTGTATTTATATTCTGCTTCATTCTCACGCAAAGGTAGATACGGTTCAATAAGTGAGTATTTCTCATCTTGATATATAATATATGCTCCTGCAGGCAATACTATAGTCTTGTCATCATTCCATGACAATTGTATATAGTCTGAGGTCATCAGTTCTTCATGGCTTACAGCATCTTTTGTTATAAGCACAGAACAGATAACATCTCCAGATATTCCGTATATATCAATTTTTGCATCCATATCGGTTCAAAGTTCGTTAAAGAAAAATGGAAGCTCTAATTTTTAGAACTTCCATTTGAAACAAGAAGGGAAATGTTTGTTATTCGCTTCTGTCTGTCGGGTTTGGCTCACAGAATTTGCTCGAAACCTTACCAAAACAACGAGCTGAGTTCATTCCGTAAGATAAACTTTTCCCTAAGTAAACCAGCTTGTAAACTTCATTTCCAAGAGAAGGAACATTTATTTTTACGGTTCCCTTTTCCAGTTCAGCCTGAAAGGCTTTCTTCTTTGCCCGATAATCACTTTCAGAAGAGCCTTCAATGGTGAACTGCAGGGCTATTTCTCGTGATGCAACACGTGCGTTGTCTGTTATCATCCTTTTGCCGTGTTCAATACGGCTTTCATTTTCAATGTAGTCTTTCATCTCATTGAAGCCATCAATGGCATCGAGGAAGCCGTCTCCCATTCGTACACCCCAGGTAATAAATGCATCTTTTCCGTTAATTATTAAATCTCCTGTCATAATCTTGATGTATTTCGTTTCACTTCAGCGATGTCTGCTTTAATATCTTTTAGATATTTAGCCGAATATCCTGTATTTTCACGTATTTCTTGTAATTCCAAATATGAGTTGGCCAATATGGTTCTTGTTTCATCGGCTATATTATAAATTCCAACAGCTTGTGCTGTTAATGCACTTATATTACCTCTCAATTCTGTAATAGCAACTGTCTGTTGTTGTTCTGATGTCTCAATACGCAAATTCGATTCATATAAAGCAGTGAACCTGCCATTTAATTCATCGGCAGCATTTTGAGACATTGTTTCAAATCCTTTTGAAGATGCAGACTGTTGTTCTTCGCTTCCTCCCTTGTATCCGGTTATATCTGCTATGCTGTCACGCATTGATAGTGCCTCATCTACCATATCTTCCCATCTATCCTTCAATTCGTTCATTTGGTCATCTGTAAGGTTTCCATTTTGCCCACTCATCATTTGCGCCCAGTCGTCATACCATTTTTTCAAGTCTTCATCAAATACGTCTCCAAGCTGGTAGTTCAGCAAAGACTTCATCATGTATTCTCCAAAGTCGTCAGCAAAGTCTTGTGCATCTGCATCCATATCAAGCAGTGTGTTCATAAAACTGTCTCTCAGGCTGTCAAATGACACTTGCGTGAGATTTTCATTTATTTGTTCGGTCAGATTTTCTAGCTGGCCGGCAAGATCTGCATAGTTTTCCCAATATTCAGACTTGTCATATTTGCCGATGTCGGTTATTTCATTCCATATTTCACGATTGTAGTCTCGTATATATGCCATCTGTTCTGGCGTCAGTTTGAACATGTCCTCATATGAATTAACAGAACTGATACTGTAGTTTGCGTTAGGGTTTGTTTTTAACCATTCGATAAGGCTTTTATTTATGCTGTCATATATTCGAGAACTTGTGGCCGCATTACCATCTATCGCCTCACCCCAATAGTATGCGTTTGAATGGTGTGCTCCTGTGTAAGACATTTGCGCTTTCAGTATTTCAAGAGTCTGACGATTCAGTTGTTCTTGTGCATCTTTTGCTTGTTCGTAGTTTTTTATGGCTTCACCTCCTGCGCTTTCGTCCATTTTGTCTTTTAGACGGTCTATGCTATCACGAAGTCTGTCATTGCTGTCAGTCAATTTCTCTGTAAGTTCTGTAACATATTCAACGTTTCCTTTACCTATTCCCAGGCCTAAGATATTGTTGAATCCGCTTAGTATTCCCTTGACGGCACCTATACCATTAGATAATGCTCCGACAAAATTGCCGCTCATAGCATCTTTTATGAAGTTCGATGCAGACTGAGATGCATTAGCCAAATCGCTTATACCTTTGCCAAAATCACTACTCATATCAACACCCAATTGACTGAATAGGTCGGGGAGTGATTGAATGTTTGAATTAATTAGTGACATTATGTCACTTATAGCCTGTAGTTTATTGCCGAAACTGGTAAGGAAATTGTTGAGTTTTGTTCTTGCTCCGTATTCATCATTTTGTGCCTTTACCAATTTCTGGGTTGTGGTTGTCAGTTTACGTTCACTGCCAGCTATATCATCAAATGATTTCTTTACATTTTTATAAATATCGCTGTCTTCACCAAATAAACCGCCAATTTGTGATAGTATGTTGTCAAAGTTGGAAGTAATTATATCTTTTGCCCCGACACTTATTCCTGATGTCTGCAAATATCCTGCTACGCTTTCTCTTTGTTGGTTTAGGCTATTCTGCATTTCCATCATTTCGTGCATCAACGAATTAACGGTACGCTCAGCCTCTGCCACTTCCATCTCTATTTCTTTGCGTCTCTGTGTCATGGGCAGTATTAGCCCAAGTGTGTTCTTAACCTCATCGTTTTTTTCAACGATTGCAGTATTTATCTTATCTATCTGTTCTACGGCAGTTTTGTATTCTTCAAGTCCGAGATTTCCGTCTGAAAGCATGTTCCTTAGCTGCTGACGTATTCTTTCGAGTTGGCTGATTGTCATATCTCCGAGGTTACCGAATACATCTTCCCAGTTCATGTTTCCTTTTATCTGTTCAAAATCAAGCTTAGACAGTGCATCATCCATTGATGCTTGTAACGAAAGGCGTTCACCTTCGCTTTGAGCCTTGTTGATCTTGTCTGAATATTCCTGAGATATTGCTAGGCGTTTCTGTTGATATGTGCCATAGTTCTTGAGGTATTCGTTTAGTGCTTCTTTTTGAGCATTAACCTCATTTTGGATTTGATTTTTTTCAGTATATTCTTTTAACAAGTCATAAGATGAACTGTCTACCGTGATATTGGAAGAGTCGAAACTGCGTTTTTTATACTTTGGATTTTGTTTAGCTCTAAGATCTTCTTTTGCATCGAAGATTTCTTTCTGTCTTTGAATTTCTTTTTGGATATATTCTTCTTTAGCCCGGTCTATTGCTTCCAGTTCCTTTTTATTATCATATTCTCTTTGTGCAATAGTCTTATCACTGCCGTCAGCCATAGCGTTTATCCGGGCTTGCTCAACCTGATTTTCCAATTCTTCCGCTTCTTTCGCGCGTTCTATAGCTTGTTTACGCTCTATTTCCGAGATTTTCTGTGCATGCTCATGAATGGAATTAAATTGTTTATTCCCTAAATTTGTATTTTTATTATTTTTGTCAATATTGGAACTTTCCCTGCTTGGTCCTCTATTTGTTTTTGCCTTACTATTTATTTTACTATATTCTTTTACAGCATCTTTAGCTGTATCCCATGCGGCTTTTAATTGTTTGACATATGCAAGGTCTTGTGTAGACATAGATGTTTGTGAATAGCCAGTTGTTCCTCCCATAACAGAAGGGATATTGCCATTTTTAGGTTGGTTCTTTTCATAGTTAGCCTTTGCCTCTTCATAACGTTGTCTTGCAAGCTTCTCCATAAGGACAAGACGCTTTCTATATTCCTCGTTAGAGGCAGCCACAGCATCTGCTACATCATAATTTTTTGATGTTTCTATACTCAAACTTTTAAAGTAATCAGGAAATGCTTTTTTTAACTTATTTATTGCGTCCTCTCTTTTCTCCGTACTCTCCTTTGCATCTTTTGCAATTGGCAGATATTCGCGAATTGTATTGTTATTTTGTTCTGTTTTATCTTTTAGATTATCAATTTCGTTTTGCAATTTTACGGATAATCTATTTACATCATCAAAAGATGAATATAAGTTATACATACCAACACATAATGCTCCAACAGAAGTGACTAATAACACGTATGGATTAGCTAGCATGGTAGCATTAAGTAGTCTTTGTGCTTTCTCTGTTAATACTAACCAGCCATAGTGTATTCTTTCTGCTACTGTTAATGCGTTGATTCCTGCAGTATGAAGTGCTTGTACGGCAGTTACGGCTATACAGGCTGCTTTATATGTTCCGTAAGTAATAATTAGTCCGGCAAGGATTTTACCTATCGTTTCATAATTTTCTATGAGACTTTTTATTGTTGAAATTCCAGTTGATGCGATTCCTTGTGTTTCTTTTCCAATTTTATTTAACATAGAATCCCAAGCGTCTTTCAGGTTACTTATTTGTCCTGTAAGAGACTTTGATTGTTCCTGCATCAGGTTATAATAAATGCCTGATTCGCTGGTCATATTCTTGAAAGCTTGTTCTACTTCCTTGAATCCGACCTTTCCTTCTTTGACAAGTCCAGAAACTTCATCTTTTGTCACACCAAGGAGTTTTGCAAGTTCCTCATATATAGGAATACCACGACCTGCAAACTGACGAATATCGACAGCATAAGCTCTTCCTTGTGTCCTCAATGTTCCGTAGAGATAGGCTATTTCACTAAGTTGTGAGCCAACACCAGCAGCCACATTGCCAAGCATTACAAGTTCATCACCTACATTTTCTGCCGATGAGCCATAAGCAATCATCTGTTTTGCTGACTGAGCAACCCCCTGAAGGTCAAAAGGAGTTTTAGCAGCAATATCAACAAGTTCTGTCATGAGTTTGTCTGCAGCCTCCTTACTCTTTAACATAGTAGAGAAAGCAATTTCTAGTTGCTGAAATTGTCCTCGGACGTTAATAAGATCGGAAACAAACCCTTTTAATGCTGCTGCACCACCGATAACCCCTAAAACTTTAGTCAACGAAAGCGTCATTCTCTCATTGACTTCAGCTGTTTCTCCCGCTTCTTCTTTAAAAGCAGAGTATTCATCCCTAAGTTTTTTTACTGAGAGACGGGCTTCTGCCTGTTGCTGCGTAAGACCGAACAAAGCATCTTTCTGTTCTCTTAATTTGGCTGTTTGAGCCTTTATCTGTTCAGACATTCCTGTAGTATCACCGCCAGACTTAATCGTTTCACGGTATTTATCTTTCAGAAGAATGAGCTCATTCTGTAACTGTTTGATAACACCTCTTTGTGATATGATATTCGCTGAAAGATTATTTACTGTTTGTGAAGCATTGTAAATCCCGTTTTTGAAATCATGCTCCATTGTAGCTCCAACTTTTGCCGCTTCTGTCACAAGTCCCATCATCTGCTGACGAGCGGCTGCTAATTGTGCTTCTAATGCCTTTGCTGCAGCAGGAGACTTGTTTACGTCCATTTTCTTTAGCTGTGCTTCCAGCTTCTCACATTCCTGTCTCAGACGTATAACCTCGTCATAGTCCGAGCTTACTTTAAAGTATAATATTGCCATATATATAACTGAATATTAAATGTCCGAAGTTACTCATCAATTCATTAATACCCGGTTATTTAGAATAATTAATACCAAACAAAGTGTCCATTGTTGCGTATTTGTGTCTTTCGGCCTTTTAATAAAAAAAGGCGCACCATTATGATGCGCCAAAATGTCAATTAATGTTTTGATTTATATTAAAGCCTCACGGCTGGAATATCAGAATTTCACAAGTGCCATCCTCTTTAGAATCTCATCGTAACGTGACTGTATTAGGGTTTTCTTTTTCTCAGAAACCGTAACAATCTTTCCCTTGTATTTTCGCATGACAGACTCATTTATTCCTATCTCCTTAGCAAACTTGCTGGCATTGATGAACGGAAATGCCTCAAAAAATCCGCTTAAGTCATACACATACTCAACAGAATATCCAGACTTATACCAACTTGGAAATTCACCATGTCTTTCTTTGTAATATTCCGCCTGCTCTTCTAAAACAGAAACAAAGTCATCTTTTGCTTCCTGCTCGGTAAGACCGAAACCATAGGCTCCGCTTACATCTTCAGAATAGATGGAAATTCCTCCGTCATTCGCTTTTTCGATAATTGCTTTAATCTTTTTCATAATCGTGCTCTTATATTTGTCAATTAATGCACCCACCGAAGTGGGTGCCGTCCTTTCACTTCTTCAACCCTGCTTTCTTCATCATGCTGTCAAGAGTACCTTTAGGTATCTCTTTGGACGGATGTCTGCCCACAGGGATAAAGTAGTCAAAGTCGGGATGAACATACTTGTGATGTTTTTCCCTTTCTCGATTGTCCAGCCTGCTGACTCAATCAATTTGTAAAACTCTGAAAACTTCATAAAATCAAAGAACTATTAATTGACAATGCAAAGGTAACATTTTTGTTACTTCTCTGCAAATAACACAGACTTAAAAAGTAACATTTTTGTTACTTTTAACATCTTGTCTAATATTGCCATAATCTATTTTTTGTTTCTTCTTCTTCGTGAGGCCATATCCTTACCCTTCACTTTTGTAACCTTCGTCCCGGTAACGGTATGGAGCTTGTCACGCTGCATTAATACTAAGTTTCTGTATGGTATTTCATATACCACTTCCCGGTATGTCAGATGCAGATTTTCCATGAACGATGCGATTTGTCCTAAGAGAGTATCATTTCCTACAACTTCGGTTTCGCTGCCAGCAGGCTTACGTTCTTCGCCAAGCTGGCAGCTTTGAGAAAAACCTTTGAGTCAATCATAGAGAGTGCTTCATCCAATGCGTTCACATTCTCTTCATATGTTCCTTTTGCTAGTTCTTCACTTAAACTTTCGTCACCAGCTATCAGCCAGGAAAGAGCTTTGCTGTAAGCCTCGCTTTTTCCCAAGGAGAGCAGAACATCTTTAAAATTGTCTGCTTCTTGAACTCCAGACAGATAGGATATAGCTCCGGCCAATTTATGTATAGTAGGAGGGTAGACCGTGTAAACTTTCCCGGCTACAAATACTGTTCTGAAATCACTGCCGATAATGGATTCTGATATTATTTTTGCTCCTTTGTTCATATCTTAAAAGAAAAAGGGTGAAGCCGAAGCCACACCCGTTAAACATTCTGAAAACTAACCGCCACCTTCTTGAATGAGAGTAATTTCCTTTTCTACTGTCTTGAAGGCATCAGACAGAGAGGTTGGTATGCTTCCTGACTGAGTGGTATAGCCGGCCTTTGACACTTCATAAGAAACGGATGTCCCAGATTTCACCCTCTTGGACTTGACCGTTTGCCCATCCAGCTTTACTGTCGCATCAGAAGGCGTCGCTATGACCTTCACATCAGTTCATGCTTCTTTAACCTCTTCCGCATCGAACCAGTATTCTGGAGCAATATTAGAGTTTTTCGGTTCCAATTCTACGGCACTTACAGGAATACCGATGGCCTTATCCGTTGTCGCTTCACGGGCGCCGATGTCAGCGCGTGGAACGACGCAATACTGGTCATCATCAGTCAAAGCAACAAGCAATTTCTCAATATTCACCTTACCTCTCGCTCGTTTCCATCCCTTGTCGGTATTGATGACATCGCCGCCCATGAGGTCTTTCTTTGTCGTGTAATCGTATTCACCGATAGTAAAGTTGATGTTAACATCACCCATTTCCTTTTCACTGCGATAAACCTGACCAGTGAGCTGGTTCTTGTAGTTTGTACGGCTTGCCTCCGCTTCTTCAATAGTCCATGTGTCCTGATGGATATTCTTCACTTCTTTCAAGGTTTCACCCTGCAAAAGAGTATGCAAGGCTTGTCCTGTTAAATCTTCTGTGATAGCACTTGTCTCGCCATACCAAAGTTTTTTGATATTAGCGGCTGTAATTTTCTTTGCTTCTGCCATATTATTTTACATTTAAAACTTCAAATAAAATTCTTACATTTACATAATGACACTTTAAGGCTGTGTCCTCCTCTGTTCCGATTGTGTCGATGGAATAATGATAGGTTGTACCGTCATAGCGTCCGGTCACACCGTCAAACATTTCTTGCGCCTGTTTCTCCAGCTCGTTCAGACGTATTGTATTGGCTTCGCCTTCTTTTAAGTCAGGAACGCAAAGGTTCACTTCTACGAAAGACTTCTTCCAATACGTTTCAGATTGTTGCTTCTTGGCATGAATGACAATCATTTCAGACTTCAATTCGCCAGTCAGTTTCTTTCCGTGAGGAACGATGTCAATGCCGAAAGTCTGGCAGTCACGGTAAAGTATATTCGCTATGTCGGTGGTCACTATCATTTGATTTCCTCCTTCAATCGTTTCTCAGCATATAGAGCCGCACCAGTTGATACTTCATAACCTTTAGATTCGACGTGCGAGGCATACTCAGCATCGTTTCTTATCACCAATCCGTCATCCTCAACTGAATACTTATTTGACTTACGGAGTGTGCCGGTCCGGTTCTGATAACTGCCATTCTTCATAGCGTAATCGACAGCTTCCTTGCCAACCTTATCCTCAACAGCTTTCACTTCGGCATAACCTTGTCGAAAGAATCCATTCACATCCGAAAAATCAAATTTTACATCCATATCTCTGAGTAACCAAAATAATTCGTATTCTTTACCATGTAAACTTTGCCAGCTCCTCTGATATTCTCACCCTCTATACATCTGACTTCATCACCAGCCTTCAGTGAGATTCTTTTCTCGCAGACTATGTGATAATTCGGTCGGTACACCTCTCCGTTCTCCGAAGTAAACTCTTTTGTTGAGTTATCATCACAACGGCACCGACATATTTCCTGCCAGCTTTCTTCACCAGTTCCGGGAATGGGCCGGCCGAACTCGTCTGTTTTCATCGGAGTAAAGACCTTAACCTGTAATGTGTGTGGAGCAAATATCATAGGAATCTGACTTTAGGCTTATCTGACAGCGTGTCTTCAAGTCCGTACTTCTTACACAAGAAAGAATAGTATTCCTTCAAGCCCTGAGTATTCCAGGACATAGAGAAACCGTTCTCGCTGATTGAAGTGGCTCTAAGTAATAGAGAGGGGATGAACTTCGCCATAGCTACCGACACGAGACCGATGTTTGACTGGTCCATCTCATCCTCTCCGCTTATTCCTGAAGACAGACTTATCTCCAAAAGGTCAGCCTCCGACAAGTTGATGCCGAAGGTCTGAAACTTCTGTGATATGTAGTCTTTTACTGTCATGCGTTCATTGTTGTCAAGTCGATGTTCACAATCTGGTTCGGGTTCGCAATCTGCGGAATCCACTCCGCGGTGTATTCCAGATAACGGCCGTTGCCATCCTTGTAACCGGAGATGAGCATATCACCGTCAGCCTGAGTATAGTTGCGGCCCGGTACACCGTCAACAGCTTCGTAAGGAGTGTGGAAACGCATGTAACCAACCTTATCCTGAGGAAGCAGTGTAATATGGTCATCGGCGTAAATCTGCACGTTCTTGCCAGACTGGTCAAGAACATAATCTTCCTTGATTTCAATAGCCGGCAGACCAATACCAGTAAAGACGGTGGAAGCCAGTTGAGAGGTAATCAATCCGGTTGACATATACATCTCGTTACCGGTAAGCTGCATCTTGAACTTATCACCGAACTCACTCGAACCGATAATATTTTTCACGAATGTTCCTCGTGACATAATCATCTTCGGGAAGTTGCCGTAAGTGGCCTTCAATTCATTAATCTGCTGCTGCAGGTATGTGATGAAGTTGGCCTTCGCTCCGGCTTCGGGGGTAATGAACTTGAACGGAAGTTCGATATCCAGCAGGTCGATTCCTCCGGCATTGTCGTCCTTGTTTTTCACTTGAGCCTTACCTGTCATCAGCAATGAACCGACAACGATGTCCATGCGTTTATGTGCGGCAAGGAGTACCTGACGATAGTCATCGTAGATGAAATTCACGATGTCCTGCATGGCGGCAACCTGGTCGGCAGTCTTTGCGGCATTGAACTTGTCAACCAAGTCCTGCAGTTCTGACAAGCGGTCAATGGAAATCTGGTAACGGTCACCTAAATAGGCAATCTCACCATATCCAGAACCGATGTTCCTGCGCTCACGGATAGGTTTCTCCCCGTAGCGTGAGTTGATAGAACCGGCCATCACGCCAGTAACCTGACCAATATAGTCTTTGAACACACGAGTTGTCGTTCTACGGAAGTCCAGGTACTGCTGCCAATAGATTGTATCCTTACGAGTCTGAAGGACGCGTTGGATAACGGCACTTACGATATTAGGATCGTTAAACAGTGTATAAATAGTTAGCATCATATCTTTGTTCTCCTTTTTTATTTACTTGCTATAATACCAGCTGCTCTCAATGATGCAAGAAGAGCATTAATTTTGTCTTTTTCATCTCCGCCTGCAGCATCATCAACTTTTGCACCCTGTTTTACCAGTCCCAAGGTGCTTGAGTTAGCTGCCTGATAGGTAGTGTTATTGTCTGTCCACGGAACTTCGACATAAGCTTTGCCGCCTTCCAATGCCACCGGATATTTCTTTCCGCTTTGGGTAAATCCTAATTGAATTCCTCCCATTACGGAATCCGAAGCTTCAGGCAGTTCATATGAAACACCAGCTGGTGACTGAACACCTGCAGCGTTGAACTGGAAATGCGGCATGTTAGCCTTGTCGATGTCTGAGAATGGCATGGCTAACTTGGTAGGTTCTATTTCAAACGCACGCATCAAAAGGGCAACCAGTACAATGCCATTCTCTACTTGTTTCCTCTCATACAAGGCGGAGTTTGCAATAACTTTAGGTGTAGTACCGCTAACTTCTGTAGCTTCATAAAGTATTGTGCCGGCCTCTAAAGTTTCGCCGAAGTCGGCAGCCAACGTCAGTTTATCGAAGGCTTTGTCTGATTTGTCAATGTCGTTAATGGTTGCTCCATGTGCACCGTTACCAAGATGCATACCTTTGTAAGCCAAAGAGTTTTTCTTAATCTTCAACGTGGTATTGGAGCCTGTCGTAAACTTCTCATATACTTCTACACGGATTGCCACCTGGGCTGTTTTCTTCACCAGGTCAGCGGCAATAGGTGTAAAGGATGGTAAAAACGAGCCAACAACAAGGTTGGTCGTGTCCAGCTTATAAGGGCCTCTGCGTCTTACACCTGTAGAAACATCATAACGTTCCTCGATTGACGGTTCCGGCTCAATGTTATACTTAAATCCTGCTGCCATAAATTACTTGTTTTTTTGTTCGACAATAGATTTTGTGTCCGCCTCAATCATTTTGGCGAACTCGCTTGCTTCCTTATCCTGCTTTTGTTCTGCAGTTTCAGGGGCTTGTGCGAATTTGAAGCCGCTGTTAGACATATCCTGTTTCATGTCCTTGAAATAAGTGTCCAAGTCCGTGTTCTCTGGAATGTTGCGGTCCTTCAGCATAAATTCGGGAATACCGTACTTTTTTGCTACCTCCGAAATCTGAGAATTGCGCTGCGCCTGCGCTTCTTGTTCCTCCATTTTGGCCAGCTTATCAGCAAACGGCTTGATACAAGCTGCAATGCCGTCAGCAATCATCTTTGCGATGTCTGTCTCCTGGGGCTTGGGAAGATCGTTTGGTTTCGGTGGTTCTGGTTTCGGATTCTCGATAGGCTTACCGTCTTTCAGTCCATGCTTCTTCTCGTAGTTTGAAACAGCGGAAGTCTGTGCCTGTCCTGCACGGAAATCACCATAGTTTTGCATCACGTCCTGAAATGAGATACCCTCAACGATGGAGTTTACCTTCGTCTCGTCCGTTACACCCTCAGCCTTTTTCGTAGCTATACGGGTAAGTGTGGCAGTATCCACCCCAGCGAATTTCTGTTGCAGTCCTGCCAAGATTTGTTCAAAGATTGTCATACCGTATGAGTTTGATTAATAATTTCATACGGTAAATTTACTTATAGAAAAAAAGAAGTGGAAATTTTAAGGCTAACGATACGAAACAATTAGGAGAATGTTCGTTTTTAAATAAAAAGAAAGCGTGACTACCGGAGTAATCACGCTATAGAATTAATTCTCATATGGAGCACCTTGATGTGAATAACATCCTTTTGTGTCACCAATAGGTTCCAATTTTAAAGGTATTGTTTGCAATTCATTGTTATAAGAAATCTCTAAATACCATTGGTATCGGGGAAGATCATCATACCCATCACACTGCATGATAGTTTGTATGTTATCAGCAAATGTAATTGACTTTATTTCATCCTTTTGTATCTGTAAATCAGTTATTGAAAAAGAAATCTCTTCAAAGAGTTTTTTTACTTTTTCTAAAAAACAATCTTTATTTAATTTACATAAATCTAATTTATTCATGGGAATACATCGATACATTTGAATTTCATTTTTTTCAGAAAAGGCATCACCTGTAAACCCATATTTATTCTTTAATTTTACATCTTTTATAACAATAAGGCCATTTTCAGCTTTAAAACGAACATCTAATTGCAAATTATATTCTCCCTCCTTAACATATCTTGTTTTGAAAGATAAAATCTCTACATTCAATTTACTTTTTCTAAGAAAATCTTTGTAGACAGTGATGCCTAGATTTATCAATCCGAGTGCAAATCCGCCAAAAGCAGCAATTGGTGTTAAAATTGAAAAGTCCATAATCATAATAAATTTATAGCTGCCAGTTCCTCTGTCAGCGCATTAATACCTTTTTGTATCTTCTCCAACTGCTGTTTACGGGGCTTGTGCACTCCAGCCGCATAGTGCCATAACTGACGTTCATTGATTCCTGTTATCCGGCTCAAAGCTGCTTTGGTGAAGATACTGCTGTAATAGTTGATGAAGGTAGCAGCATCTATCTTGAACTTCAGAGTGAACTCTCCTTTGAGAACCTCACAAGGGTTCGGATTGTCCTCCAAATACAAGTCTATGGCTTCCTTCATGTTCTCCTCAATTTCCCTTATGTTATTACCGACAGTAATAACTGGAGCATCTTCAATGTAAGCACTGAGATTATTCCCAGCATGTTCGACAATCACTTCTACAGTTCTCATATTGACCTCCATTTTATAGTTTAACAAAAGAGGCGGGGGCTATTTCAGCCCCGCTTGCCTCAAAATGCTGTAATAAGTGCCTTTTTCAACGCCTTTCTTTCCATGATTCGGAACGACTACCGTTATTCCATCTTTCTCAAACTTCATGTGGCTGCCCTTCTGGCTCTTTAGAATGAAGCCGTTGTCAAGCAACATAGTTACAACCTCTTTAACTGATTTGTAACTCATAGCGTTTACGACTTAATTACAATGCAAATATAGTAAAAATACGAACAAGTACAAAATAAATATTCGTATTTTTACTATATTTATAAAGAATCAAGATAACTATATAATGCAGGGAGTTTATCCCTGTCAAATTCAAATTGTGTAGCTGTGTATGGAAGTCCTGCTGCAGATACGTTATCTGCTTCATCACCCCATTCACAGTTCTCCCGTTTATCTACTTTTTTACCGTCTGCATTATCTCTAATCCATTCCCAAATAAGTTTTCCCAGTTGAGCCGTACTTTTATCATCTCCTTTATGTTGTTTCCGGCAATACAAAATAAACTCATCATTTCCCATTTTGATTGATTTGCCCATTATTATTAATTTATAAGTTAAACATTGCACAAATATATGATATTAATACAAATCTAAAAATTAATTGCACAAAAAATAGCGATACCACGAAAGATACCGCTATATTTAATGCAAATACTATTATTTTACAAACGATTCTTTCCGTTTATTTCATTAATTTTCTTTTGTTTCTCAATGTCATTCTTCTGTTTTTCTTCCTGCTCCTCCTTGATGGCTTCAATCTCGCCCAAAACAGAATCCACGTTCCCCACAAAAGTAATAGCCCGTTGCTGCGACCATATTTCACCATCTTTGGCTTTGATGGCTGTGTCAATCTTGTCTTTGATGTCCTCCAGCTTATATGGCTGCATCTGAACATCTATATCAATTGTCTCGGAGGCTGCTTCAAGAGTTGTATTAACTGAGCCTAAAGCGGAAGTCAGGAAATTTACACGCCGTTGCATGAATTCGCCGACAGTTTCGTTCAGATTCTCCACATTCAGATGGGTGGACATAAATACATAATCGAAAGTTACACCGGAAACAGCATTGCCTGTACCTTTCAGCGCGTCGAATGAGATACGCGGCGTATTGGTTAATCCATAAATCTGACTCAGTAAGGTCTCAACCTCGAATTTAACTGTATCAGGGACCTGACTCCATGTCAGATATTGGGCATTAGCTCCCTGCCCGGTCAGCTCGACCACTCGGTTCTTGAACTCACCAGAGAAATTCTGCACATCTCCAAATAACATTAGGATAGGGAAGAAGTGGTAGTCGATACAGTCTGCATAATTGGAAAGAAGTTTCTCCAGTCTTACTCGGAGACTCTTGATCTTTTCACAATACGATTCCGGACGGTACATGTAAATTACAGGGAGTTTCTTGAATCCATGAGCGAACGATCCTTTGTCTGTCCAATTACTTGTCAGTTCCCACTGATAAACCATATCCTTGGTGATGGTCATAAAGCAGGTAATCTCCACATCATCCAAATCTTTCTTCTTGTATTCACGGGAGAGGGCTACCAAATCTCCATTGTCATTGAAGAAAGGGTAGAGCTTGTCACCTCTAAACGGAGACCAGATGGTACTCTTCAAGCGATATTCTGGTTTTGATTTGCCGAAGATTCCGGCAACCTTGCGCTTAAGCTTTGCCCAGAAGCCGTCGTCCTTCACCACATACCAGTATTCTGCCACTTCCTGCTCTGATAACCATGCTCTGACAACCTTTTTGTTCTGATACTTCAGCTTGTTCTTCTTGAACACTTGTTTCAAAGCTGAAAGAAGACTTTCTTCTGACTGGTCCGGCTGACAGTCAAGCGTCGGCTCTGTTCCTACTGTGAAAGCTGTCTGAATGTTTACGATGTCCTGCTCGATTGGAAGGGCTATTCTATTTGGCTCAACTTCTTTCTTAACTGCCGGCTCAATGTATTCTTTACCTGTTGTCGGGTCGGTTATCCTTTTTTCAGGCTTGGTGGTGATTTTTATTTTTGGGTATTTCTCCTCGTCAATCACTATCTCATGCCTGTTTGGATTCCAGTCATTATAAAGGGCATGAGCATTGGGAAGTTCTGTTTTTCTTCCTTTCTTCAGATAGTAGATTTTTCTCTCTATCTCAGGTATCGATAAAATTTCCTCTAAAGTTCTCATATACTAAAATTTAATGTCCAAATACTCCTGAAATGTCTTTCGGTTTCATAATCCTGCCTAGAAGTTCTCCCAGCACATAATACCGCGCAGCGTCAATGCCATGGTTATCGTGGTCTTCCGGCTCGTTGATGTAGTTTCCGTCCTTATCCTTTGCCCAGACATAATTCCTATACTCCCTCTGCAGGTTGTAGGAGCGTCTGGTAATGTACATCTCCATTCCCTGCATCTTGTCAATACCCGCATTGACAGAACCTTGCCCCTTCTCTACTGGATAAATCTTGATGCCTCCGTTGTGGATTTCCTGAATAAGTCGCGGATCCGCACTGTCAGCAATCACTCTAAGATTCCATGGGCGCAAGACTTTTATGATGTCGCCGGAAAGCAATCCGGTTCTATAATCCACTTCATCCAGATAAAGAGCATTGTCTATGATTCCACATCGGATAGCTGCTGTGGCGTCATTGGTATAACCAAAATCCAATCCTATAGCAACTTTCTTGCACCACATCGGGAACTCATCCACGATGCCCCATTTCTTAAACACGGCACCCTCGGCCACGTCAGCCCAGCGTCCTATGACAACATGAGCATACTTCTCCGGATTCTTCTCCTTCATTTCCTGGACTTCATTCAGAAACTCAGGAGAAAGGTTCTCGATATTATCGAAGTAGGTTGTATGAATGTGAAGGACATTGGGATGTGTAGAAATCTGTACCTGCACGCCGTCAATCTCGACCAAGCGGTGGGTATTCTCGATGTATTTTTTGTAAATGAAATGGTTAGAGTCACAGGGATTCATGATAATGATAATCCGATTCTGGATTCCTTTCTTACGGATGGAGAGCATAATCTTGTCAAACTCTTCTTCACTGGTCCATTCCTCCGCCTCATCACAGACAAAGGTGGTAATACCCTGGATGGACTTCAACTTCGCCGTCTGATTCCCGGAAGAGGTCTTGATACCCCGGAACATGATACGACTGCCGGTCATCCGATTTACTATGTCCGTCTTGGTGGTCTTGAAATACTTAGTGGTGCCGTCCAGTTCTATCTTTTCCATCATCTCTGGAATGATAGACATGCCGGCAGATACCATCGTGTAGCGTGTGTATAGAATCTGGTGGACAATCTTCTCAACTGGAGTCTGCTCAAAGGTCAGTCGTTCGATGAAGGTGGAAGCGTTGAAACTCTTACCCGATCCACGGCCACCGGTAATGAGGATAATGAACTTCTCCCTGTCTGTGTATAACGGATGATATATTTCTTGAGGAACAATCATTTCAGCTTGTCTTTAATCCATGAGTCAATAGAAACTCCGTGGTCAATATCCTGAGGAATATCAGCGTCCTCATCCTGCCGGCGTTCAACCTTTCTCCACTCTTCGTCATGGTGATACAACCAGACGGACATGGCCTGAAGATTTGGAGCGAGTTCGCTCTCACTCACCTGAAGTTCTTCTTCGCCGGTCAGATTGCCGTCCTGGTCTTTCAGCTTTCTAACTACGGTACTCTTCGTCTTGATACCACCCAAGGCCATAGCAAGGAACTTTGCACGTACTGCAGCAGTGATTGTCGCACGTCCGCGCGCTAACACTTCGCTTAATTCGCAGTGCTTACTCTTCTTCTCACTGAATGTTTGGGGGCATAGGCCTAAAGCGAAAGCAATCTCTTTGTCCGTGAATCCCTTCTTGGCATACATTTCCACTTGAGAGAGAAACTCCTCGCTCTTGTAGTCAAATTTTGGTTTTCTTCCAGTATGTTTACTATGTCGAGATTCACTTTTCATAATCATTCAACTCTTTCTACCTGTTCATCGAATACTTCGCCTTTGATAAATTTGGCGTAAGGATCGTAACCAAACCTTTCACAGAACGCAGCTTTGGCTTCAAATGTGTCAAAGGAGAGCATCAAGTAAGCATCCATATCCTGAGCCTGCTTTTGGGCTGCTTCCTTTACCTGTTGCTTTACGTCCTTCATGTGTGCCACCTTTTCGGCTCTTTCCATCTGCTTGGCAGCTTTCTCGGCTTTTTTCTGTTCAGTTAATGGAACCATCATATCCTCCAAAGCGTCCGCAATGGAGTTTTCTTCTTCTGTTTGGAGAAGGAAATCACAACCGATAATGTTCAAGTCTGCTGCCGTTAGTCCTGCATCCTGATAGTCAATATCAGGGACCAGTCGAGCCAAAGCGTCAAAATCCCAGGTTCCTTGCGCGTTCGGGTTGTTCATCAGAATGTTCAATTCCTTTTCCTGCTTTTCGTCCACGTCAATTACATCGACACGGAGCCTGTAGTCGTTTTCCGGGAATTTTTGAAGTTCATCCATAACCGTCAGGCGTTGGTGCCCAGACACAACAGTAAGTCCGGTCCGCTTGTTGACTACGATTCCACCAACCAAACCGAATTTCTTGATCCCCCGTTTTAACGTTTTTCGTGATTCCTCGGATAGCTTCCGGGGATTATAATCCATTAGTGTTCGAAAGATTTTAATTGTCTGAAAATCAAGCATTTACTTGCATATATCAATATTTTTTTGTACCTTTACAACATAATAAAAGAGCAAAAAAATAGAAATGAAAGATGTAAAAGT
>UMFU01012462.1_pt1 | contig 30396 bp, 43 predicted proteins | sample 1965091 | NCBI WGS metagenome assembly UMFU01 (sample SAMEA4836054, study PRJEB28245) | human gut metagenome | biome: gut microbiome; material: fecal sample | place: Denmark | collected 2008
GCACCATCTGAGAGCCATTCTTTGGGGCCTTGGACGGGCTTTCACGCCGAACCCTAGTACTTTTACATCCCGGCGCTGAAAGGCGCTCAGAGACGCCTTTATTCGATTCGGATGGAAGTCACGCCTCCGGCAGGTGCGGGCATGGCGATGGCGAGCGTCGTGCCAGCCGCCGCCGAAGGCCCGTACGGCGTCGCGGTCGGCGGTCGCGACTGCGCCCAACCAATGGAAGTCCATGTGTGACGCCTCGAAGCCATTTGTGTGACACCGCCCGTCGAAAGCCTCTGTGAGACGCCTCGAAGGCTGTGGGAGCAGCCCGTCCACGGCGGAACTGAGTGTGACGCCGCGAGGGCCGCTCGACGCCTCGAACCGGCAAATGACGGGCAATTGTGAAGATTTGCCCGCCTCGCGCTGAGACCATCTGTGAAGGCGTTGTTACGGCGTCGTTCCAACGGTTTCGAGGCGTCGCGCCACCATTGTGCGACCATGTTGGGGTGGATTGGCTCGACGGGGAACGGCGTCTAGCGGCCAAATGGCGTGCTGGTGTGTGGGTTTTGGCTGATTTCCAACGCTTATCCTGTGGATGAACTCAGATTAGGGGTGATAAATTCTGGTCAGGAATTGTGGAGGTCACAGAAAGTTGGGGATAACTTTTGATTTTGATTTTGGCGTGTCATGGTGTATCACGCGGGCGCACGAGGATGGCCTCCCAAAACCCAATAAGTGTAGTATGTAATGTAGGTATATAAGGGTATATAGGTGGTGGTGGTGGCCTTTATCTATATAAAGCGCGTAGCGCGTGCGCGCGCGCGCGCGTATACACCACCCAGAGCATGGTTGTCAAGTCGTGTCACATAAAAAGGGCAAAAAAAAACCCTAGAACACTCGCCTACGCGTCCTACGGCCCACAAGTCGCGTGGAAACCAAACGATTTCCGACGCACCGTAGTTGCGAACTCTTGGCGAGTGTGCTAGGGTTGGATTACCAACGAAAACAACTCTACCACGAGGAGATGACCATGTGTCACACATTCCGCAAGCCGCAGGACCCGCCAACCCTCGACATCAGGCCATACCGGAATATCCCCAACGGCCTCGCCCGAGAGGTCAACGGCCTCACCATGGCCGACCAGAACAGCGAGTACACGTTCACCGACGCGAGGCTCCAAACCGTCGCCATGCCCGTCATGGACAAGACCGGCAAGCCCCGCTGGGACGACGCCTACTACGACGCATTCTGGTCGCTCAGAAACGGCGACCTGCGCCTCAACGAAGACGGCACAACCATGTACGCCCGCGACACCAACTGGCTCGGCGGCGACATGCCCAACACGTGGCATCCAATCAGCAGCCTGTCCGAAGAGTTCGGATTCCCCACCGGAAACCACGCCGTCCGCAACATCGAACCCATGTTCCGGGCGGAAGCGCTCAAACTCCCCCGCCTCACACGCGGAATGATGTTCGGCGACACCGCCTTCCATCCACAAGGCAAGCACAGCGTCGTGTCCGAAAAGGCCGACGAAAACGGCGCATACCTGTACGTGGACGATAGCCCGTGGCTGTACGACAGCAAGAAAACCAAGAAAATCGTCGGACAGGCCAACAAGTTCATCGCCCAGCTCACCGCAGACGACGCGAGCCGCGAAAACCTCCTCCGCATGTTCGCAACCCCCTTCCTCGAACCGTACAAGCATCTCTTCTACGTGTTCTACGGGCACGGCGGCGACGGCAAAAGCTTCCTCCTCGGCCGCTTGGGCGACGCCTACCCCGACAAGGCCAGCGGCATCGCCATCAAAGCCCTCAACTCGACCAGCGTGTTCGAAAGCGGCAACGAAGCGTTGAAACTCGACGGCCGCTACTGGGTGTACGACGAGGAAGGCGACATGCTCACCGACAAGGACATGGGCATCATCAAACGCATCGCCACCGGCGACACCATCCACGCCCGCAGCGTCGGCCGCAACAGCGTCAACGTGCGCTCGCAGGCCACGCTCGTCATCGCAAGCAACCATCCACTGGCGACCAGCAACGGCGACGCCAACATGCGCCGCCTCGTGCCCGTCATGTTCTCAGGCCGCAAAACCCCGCAGCAGATGCAGCCGCTCGCCGACTTCATCGACCAGTACGGCATGACCCCGTTCATGCTCGCCAGCGCCATCCTCTGGGCCGACAAGCCGTTGGACGACGACATCCACCGCGACATCAGCTTCAACGATTCAGAGCAGGAGCTGGACGAACGCGCCATGTGGATAGTCAACGAAATCTGCGAGAACGGATACGCCGACACGCGCCTCTGCCCGTACCTCGGCCACACCAGCGGCGACACGTACAAGATGCTCGGCGTCGGCCTGCGCAGCAAGCGCATCGACGGAAAGGTCTGCTCCGTCCGCGTCGTCATCGACGAAGACCGCTTCGCCCCCTACCGCGAACGCTACGAGAAGGAGATTAGCGAAACCCGCCTCCCCCTGCTCGAAGACCTGCCCGTGCCCGAAGCGCAGACCGACATGGAACGCCGCGTCGTCGAAGACGGCGAAATCGTCTGCGTCAAAGCGCCAGAAGGCTTCAAGTTTCACAAGGAGCCGACCGACCCTGCCAATCCGAAAGCCGTCCGCAACTGGAAGAACGGCAAGCAGGAGGATGTCGTGGAAATCGGACAGGGAGACGTGTACGCCGTCATCCCGCAGCCAGGCAACATCATCATCGACATGGACGCGCCCAAGGACGACCACAGCCACCACGGATACAACATCCTCCGCCCCATGCTCGAACCCACCCTCATGGTGCATACGCCGACGCACGGCGGCATCCACGCCTACTATCGGCTCCCCGAAGGCTGGACGGGCAAGCTCAAGAACACCAACCATGCGGACGGCATCCCCGTCGACGTGAAGGTGGACGGACGCGGATACGTGCTCGGAGCAGGCTCCAACATCGAAGGCGTCGGATTCTATGAGCTGGTGGGCGACGAGACGGACGTGCAGGAGGCGCCGCTCGAACTGCTCAACTGGCTCGTCGAACACGGATACGGCGTCGAACCCATGCCGAAACCGTCTACGGCCAAGGAGAGCGCTCCACGCAACGGACGGCCAGACCTCACGCCAGTGCCCGAAGGACGCCGCAACGACACGCTCTACAGGTGGGCTTGGGGACGCCTCCACAACCATGAGGACAACGAAGCCAACATCCACGACGAACTCGTGCTCCGCGGCCACATCAGCGGACTCGGAGACACCGAAATCGAACGCATCTGGAAGAGCGTGAAGGAAACCGCGTGACGAATCCAGTCGGACGCCTGTGCGACATGGGCACACGGCATGGGGCGGATATGGCAATCCGCCCCACCGGACGCGGACTGGCATGCGTCTTCGAATGCCCGCGATGCGGGCGGACGCTCGCCGCATGTCATGTGACCGAAGACGGACGCATCATGTTCGCCTATCGGACTAGAATAAGAACCACGCGCATTGTCGGACTGGCATGCGCAATCATCGGAAAAACCCTAGGAAAGGAGCACGAATGCGAGACACGTTCACCGCAATCGCATACGGGGCAATCGCCATCATGCTGACCATCATGTTCGCATGGGCATGGTATTGCGAATATGCGAACACGCCGGTGCATTACACGACGATTCAAACAGTTGACGAAGGCGGTTTCGAACACGACTGCCTAGTCGCAACCTACAAGAAGGACATGGCACTTGACTGCACCAATCCAAACGATTGAAAACCAGGCCCGCTTGATCCAAGAAGAACTCGGACGGCACCTCTCCGCACTGCCTGAAGACTTCGACAATCCGAAGACGCTGAAGGCGCGAATGGACCTACGCAGGGCGTATAATGCTGCTACGGACATCGTGGAACTCACGATGCGGTTAAGATTGGAAAGACTGGTATGAACTTCAAACGACACTTGAATCAGCGAATCCGCCTAGTGGAAGGAGTGGAACCGAATGCGACCGGTACCGGAATGGGAGGCTCTGAAGGCTCGGCTGGAAGCGCAGCGGCCGCGACACAGCAGGAGCCGACAATCACCCAAGCCCAGCTCGACGCCATCATCAGCCGAAAGCTCGCCAAGGAACGCGAAAAGCTCGAAGCAGCCCAGAAAGCAGCCGAAGACGCCCGAAAACTAGCCGAGGAAACCGAAGCGCGTGTCAAGGAGGCCCGTGAGAAGGGTATCAGTCTTGGCCTGTTGCAGGCGAAACGCAACGCCATCGCAGAACAGTACGGGCTGAGCGCCGACCTGCTGCCAGCCGAGGAAGACAAGCTCGACGCGTTTGAGAAGCAGCTCGCGGCAAGCATTAACAGCCGCACGCGCGTCACTCCCGTGACCGTCGAACCGGCGACCAAGACACCCGAATGGATGGGAGCCGCGCATGCGTGACATCCGAATCCTCGGCATGGTGATGCGCGACGAAAACGTTCCAGCGACCCTCTCAATCTTCAACGACGACATAGTGGTGACATCACCAACGGAATTGAACGAAATCGAGAAGGACAAGCTGGTAAAACGTTTTGTCGAGCGCGTCCTACAGCTGGGGCTCGCGATGTACGACTGGAAGGAAAAAGATTGACCGACGAACTGAAGCCGCTCGCCACCGTCGAAGACACCGAAGCATACCTCCGCCACAAAGTGCCAATCGACCTCGTGGACTACGAGGAACGCAAACGCGGAGCCGCATCCAACGTGCTCCGCATGATGTACCGCAACCAAGGCGACGACTTGGACAAGCAGGTCACGGAAGACCCGCTCACCCGCCAAATGGTCGCCGACATCATCGGCGTCAGCGTCGCACAGGACGTGAGCCGCAAGGAATCCATGTCCGAAAGCGACACCGACCTGAGCGCATTCAAAACGTTCACCCAAACGGCTGGCGGCTACAGTTTCACCGGCGAATGGCGAGGCAACACGGACGACGTGTTCTTCACCAGCAACCAACTCAAACAACTGGGCGTCGGACGCGCCACCATAGCAAGGTTCCAACTATGATGCACTACGGACTCAAAACACACGAAATCACCGTCACCACCGGCGACAGCCAACACACGATCAAAGGCATCGTGACCACGAACACCACAAGCGAAGACACCGGCACGTTCGACAACATGACCGAAGTGGACTCGCTCACCATCCACGTCACCACACCCGACACGCCACCGGAAATCGACGGCGGCGAACTCGAATACCACGGAAACACCTACCACGTCACCTCAATCAAACCGCCGATAGACCCCGAAAACAGGGTGATGTTCAACCCGTTCAAATGGAGTTTCAACGCGAAGCAGGTGCAATACTGATGGCAAGACTCAAAGGCGCCAAAATCATGGTCGCCGCACCGAACGCGGCAACCAACCTCGTGATGCAGTCGGCGGGATTCCAACAGGAGTCACGCCGCGTCGCATCACGAATCATGCCACAGCTACGAATGGACTCATACAGAGGCAAATCGCCATCCATGACCACATACCGCACGCTCAGCACATTCAACGGAACACGTCGAGCAGGAACTGAAATCAAATACTACAAGACGCCGCATTCCGGCGACACGCTGAAAGGATTCGGACTGTGAGCAAAGACAATGAAATCGTCAACGACATCATCAACGGACTATCCCAACGGCTCAACATGCGCGTATACGACAAGTATCCGACCGTGAAAACCACCAGCCAGTATCCGCTCATCATCGTCACACGACAGAACGCGTCCGACATCACCCCATACATCCGACACCTGGACATAGCCATAACCGTGGTGACACGCGAACTCTCAGGCGGAACCGACAACACGCTCAGCGCCGAAATCGGCGACGCGCTGACCGACTGGTACAACCAGAGTCTATGGGACATCATGGGCGCCCCACTGCTCAACACCACCGACGCCCAGCCGACCAAAGACGGACGCACATCCACCGTATACGACTACCAGTTGGAGTACCTGAGTTGAAAAGCACGCAGGAGTCGGTCGAAGACCTCATGGAAATACTCTCACCGGCAGCCAAAGACATCATCACCGACGAACAGGTGCGCCAAGCCCAAGCCGCCGCCAGCAGCGGCGACAGGCACATGGCCGGTAAGGTCTTAGGCGACATCTGGAAGCAGGTCGCGGAAAAGTCCGCTGGACTAAGCTTGGAACGGCTCGACTCCGACGCCTTCGGCAAGAAAATCGGCTGGCTCCTAAGCCAGCAGCGTTCCGACAAGACAGTCAGGGACTTCCTCGCGAAATACAAACGCGAACTGGCCGTGCAGCCGATGCAGGAGGCGACCGCCAACCTGTTCGCCATCGACTCGACGACCGAAGTCGTACGCGAAGCCGTAGGCGAGACATGCCAATGGTGTCTCGAACGGTGCGGAATATGGCACCCATACGACGCGAACCATTACGGCGTCTGGGCGAGACATGCCGGATGCGACTGCAAAATCTACGTAAGGAACAGCCTCACATGACGCCAACCATCAACAATACCGACCCGCAATACCACGAAAGCCCCACACGCCGCACCATCATGAAAGCCGAAATGGTACGATGGTATCGAGAACAACGACGCCAAATGGCCGAACAGTTAAGGAGGATTTATGGCAGGGAAGACTGAAGAAGCCCTCTCAAGCCGCATGGAACAGGTCAATGGACTTATCGACAAAGCCTACTCGGACATGGAAGAGTACACGCGGAAAGCCGAGGAAACGGAAGACGATGACCGCCAATACTATATGAGCATGGCCGCGAACGCTCAGAGAAACTACGTCAGCTTCATGCAGCTGCTCATGACCATGACCAAAAACTTCGACGAAGCGGTGAAGGTCGATTCGCACAAAAGCAAGACCACCGCCGCCAAAGCGCCGAAAACCACTCTTCAGAAACTCATAGCGAAGGAAGCGAAACGCTCATGACACTCACCATCGTGGACGAACAGACAATCTCATTCCCATGGATTGAACTCGTCAAGAACGCATACGCCATGCGCGTGCGCGTCACCAACTTCAGCGCGGTCGGCAAGCGCAGCTTCACCCGCATCCTCTCCAAAGCGGTCGGCGGCGTCAACTCCTACTTCCTCATGCAGGACGGCGACCCGCTCAGCACCGACTACCTCCCATCCGCAGACCTACAGTTGGAGAAGGTCGCCGCGGTCGGCTTGGACGGACGCTGCTATGACGAAAACGCCGAGGAAATCGACGAAAACCTACGATGCCTCACCCTCAGCCACGCGCCCGTCACCGACCAAGCCGTACTGTTGGCGCAGCGCGCCATGGTCATCGAAGGACTCATCTCCCAAAACCTAGAACACCTCATGCTGCCCGAACCAGTCGTGGTCGGCACCTCACCCGACGTGGTAATCAAAGCCGACCCTAACAAGAATCCAGCCAACTGGACGAAATTCGACGCCAACGACGACCACGACACCATCGTCCGGCCGGAAGTCAAACGACTCAGCCAGTGGGATAACGGACAGCTCAAAACGCTCCTGCAAAACACGGTGTTGAGCTTCCAGATGGAAACCGGACTCCCCCCGCAGGACGCTCAGATTCTAGACACGCTCGGAGCGACCACCCAATCGTTGGTGTCGAACCGTGAAAGCTTCGTCAGCCGCATCTACATCATCAAACAGGATTTGAACGCCGTGTTCGAACCATTGGGCATCAAATTGGATTACGAACTCACGTTCCCGCAGACCGCGCAGGACATCGCATCCATCGGCGACGCCTACGGCAAGGGCGCCGACGCAGACATCCTCAAGAAGTATCAGGTGGTGTGACATGCTGGTGAAGAATCCAAATTGGAGGGCGAACGTCCGCCCAACATCCGACGTGGCAATCATGGCTGCCGAGTACGTGAACTGGGGTCGTGGAAACGCAATCCTCCCGTTCCAAGTCGAATTCCTCAACAACGCCTTCCAACGCAAGAAGGACGGCACTTGGAAATACAAGCGCGTCGCATTGAACATGCCGCGTCAGAACGGCAAGACCAAAATCCTCACCGCCCCAATCCTCTACTATCTGTTCGTACTGGGACTCAACGTGCTGGTAACAGCGCACGAGCAGATTGCGGCCAACAAAATCATGGAGGATTTGAAGGACGCCATCGATTCGAATCCCGAACTGAAGGCCGAGGTCACGCATTTCAGCACCACCATGGGACGCGAGCGCCTACAGTTGAGGAACGGCGCGTTCGTCCGGTTCCGTTCCCGCAAGAGCGCTTCGGCCGGCATGGGCGGCACTTTCGACCTTGTTATCTTCGACGAGGCGCAGGAACTCCGCTCCGAATACGAGGCGATGATTACCAAGACGTTGAAGACGCGCAGAATGGCGATGATAATCTACACCGGCACGCCGTTCCTACCCTCGTCCATCGGAGACACGTTCAACGTGTTCCTTGACAACGCGGAAAACGACGACATGTCGTATGCCGTGCGCTACGGTGTCGATGACGAGACGGCGGACATTGAGGACGAGCAGTTGTGGGCGCTCACAAACCCGCTCTACCCGGATGTGATTCCACGCGAAGCGTTCCTCACAGACGTGGCGATAGCCAAGCAGGGCGGCGCGGACGGCCTCATCGACTTCCGCATCCAAGACTTGGGCCTGTGGTGGGCGGACAGCATTCCGCCCGCAATCCCGATGGACTTGTGGGACAGCGCCTACTCCGACCTTCAACATGACCGCGACACGCTCGTCTACGCGCTCACCTTCGACCCGACCACGAGCACGCTCGCCCTGTCCGTGGCCGCAAGCACGGAAGAGGTGACGGTCGGCTCGCAGCATTACGACAAGTGGGCGTACATCATCGGCGAAATCGTGGACGAACGGCCCACCACCGAATCATGGCAGTGGGTTGCGGACGAATTGAAGACGCGTCCACGCAAGACCACGCTCATCTTGGATGCAGGCGGATTGAACAATCCGATAAGGGACATGCTGCCGCGCGGATTGAACGTCGTCCAATTGACCGGTACCGAATTCCTCGCCTCCCAGCAGGGATTCCTTGACCTGTTGAACGAGGGACGGTTCAAGCATACGAACAATCCACAATTGACCGCCGAAGTGCAGAACGCGCAGAAGCTCAAATCCGGTTCGGATGACCAGTGGAAGTTCGCTCCGATTCGCAAGACCGAAACCACGGCGGGTTTGAAGGGCGTCAGCATCGCAGCATGGTATCGCGGTGTCAACCGTCCGAAGGAACGCAAGGTCAAGGAGGTGATTGCCTAATGGGCAAGGATACGGGACTCTACCATCGGAACCGCGCCATCCTACGCGAACGCACCAAGCGTACGGGAGCGCCCTGCTATTATTGCGGCGCGCCCTTCTACTGGGGCCGCAACACCGCGCACCCATTATCGTTCACCGCGGACCATGTGATACCGCGAGCGGCTGGCGGAAGTGACAGGATGGACAATCTCGTTCCGGCGCACATGCAGTGCAACCGCGCCAAGTCGGACCATATAGCGAGTCCCGCGACACGCCGAACGCGAACTGCGACGAGAAGGTGGTAGAATAAGAACTGTTGCGCAGTAATGTGCAGCTCCTCTCTTGTGATTCTGGTTTGCACAGCACCCCGTTTGACGAAAGTCAAGCGGGGTGTTATGCTATGTCTTGGAGATGGTCGGCAGACAATCGAAAGCTTCGTTCTCCTGCCAAAATCCGACCGTCTCCCTTAAAAATGTACTGACTTGAACCGCCCGGCACAGTCGTTAAACAATGCAGGGCATACCCACTGGGCGACCGTGGGGTCGAGGCGCACACAGCCGGAAACAATCGTGGTAGAGGCCGAGTCGGGGCCGCAATGCAGAAGGCCGACACCATCCACCTCAACCACGAAAGGCAGTCATGTCCCTAGCGACAATCGAACTGAAGCCGGGCTTCGTTGACCGCAAGCTGATTTCCGACCAGCCCGCGGCCGGAGCCATCGCAAAGATTTCCAACAGCACTCCAATCGACCTCATCGGCACCCAGATGCAGACCATCGACTTCTCCGGCGAAATGGGCATCTTCGGCGAAGGCGCCACCGGTGAAACCGAAGCCGAAAAGAAGAAGTCTTCCAACGACGCCACCAACGGTGTCGTGACCATCAACCCAATCACCTTCTACATCAGCTACCGTTTCCCGAAGAAGTTCCTTCAGCTGTTCGGCGTTGACGGCGCCTACAATCCGACCGACGCCACCTTCCGCGCCGGTTCCCCGCAGACCATGCTTCAGAGCATCCTCGCGCAGCCGTATCAGGCCGGAATCCTCGACCAGTACCGCACGTATGTGAACCGTGCAATCAGCCGCGCACTCGACTTCGCCCCCATCTTCGGCGTCAACCCGGCGACCAAGGCCGCGTCCACCGTCGCACGCACCAACGGGTACGTGCTCGACCAGGCCGGAAACATCGACTACACTCCGGGCACCGGAGCGGAAGCAGCCACCGCGTTCAAGCAGGCCGTGCGACAGGTCGCCGCACAGGGCGACGCGTCCGCGCAGGGCGTCACCACCTCCGCATACTTGGCCGCAATCGGCGACGGCCTCACCACCATTGGAACGCCGACCCAGTATGCCGCCGACGTTCCGCTCATCGGCAACATGGTCAACCTCGGCGGCGTCACCCTCGCAGCCTCCAACACCGTGTCCGACACCGCCGCGGCCACCGGCTCCGGCCAGCTGACCAAGAAGGTGCTCGATGCGGTCATCGGCGACTTCGCCAACCGTTTCGTCTGGGGCGCCATCCCGCTGTCCGGCATCGAAGTGTTCGACTCCGGCAACCCGGATAATTCCGCCGAAGGCGACTTGGGCGCAGTCAACAAGGTGATGCTCCGCACCGAAGTCGCAATCGGCTGGGGCTTCATCGGCGGAACCAGCAAGTTCTACGCCATCACCCACGCCACCGAGTGACATCATCCACACACATGGGCGGCGGCGACGCCGCCCATCCACTGATTAAAAACGTCAACAACGAAAGGAATTGAGATGGGCGCGAAGCAGTCTTCCGCAAACGTGACATTCTCGAAGCCGGGTGCCAGTGCCAACAAGTCCGGCTATATTTGGGTCGCCCCACTGGGCACCGCCATCCCCACCGACGCCACCACCGAACTGGACGCGGCATTCGTCGGCCTCGGCTACCTGTCCGAAGACGGTCTGACCGAACCGGCATCCCTCACCCCAGGCGATGATATTGTGGCCGCTGGCGGCGATACCGTCGCACAGGCCGACCCGACGTTCTCCAAGACGTGGACGGGCACGTGCATCGAAGCCCTGAACGAAGACCTGCTTAAGGTCGCCTACGGCTCCGCCAACGTGACCGTCGAACAGGCATCCTCGACGAAGGACGGCACCATCACCGTCAAGGAACAGGCAGGAGACCTCGAACACCACGTCATCGTCATCGACGAAATGCTGAAGGGCGGCCGCAAGCGCCGCAACGTGATGGCCGACGCCACGTTCCTCATCACCGGCGATATCAGCCACGTTCACACCGCCCTCGTGAACTTCGAGTTCACCATCAACGCCTATCCAACCGCCGCCCAGCCAGCTCAGACCCAGTACATCACCATCCCAAAAGCGTAAGCTCTCCGAATCCGACGCTGACAGTCACCGTATCCGACAGTACGGTGGCTGACGGCGGCGCGATGTGGGTGGTCGGAGACTGGGGTCAGGCCTCACCGTGGTCACGTGATACCGGCGTGAAGATGGTCAAGGGCGCGAATGATGTCTATACTGGCAAACTCTCTCTTCCGAAGGGTACCAAGTTCGACATCAAGATTCTAAAATCCACGGTCTCCACCACGGGTGGCGGCGATAATACTTGGTCTGCCGTCAGGTATGTAAGTGCTCTGAACATGCCCGCCTCGCACGATTTCGGAGAGTTTACCGACAATCTGGTTCCCAACGGCGACTTCGACGAAGGATAGGTGAAATGGACACCTACGAACAGCATCATCAACAGGGATTACGCTGAAAGCACGCCATATCTAATGTTGCTCGAAAGGGATATGAAATGCGTTTCCGACGTGTTCACCGTACCGGCTAACCAGTATTTGGCGTTTAGCGGGTATGTCAGAAATGCCGACACTTCCACCGCCGGAACTGCGACAATTGCCGTTGAATCCGTCGAACCACAACAGCAAACACTATTTGAAATCGACCTGCGTGGAGGAACGGATGCGTGGGCACCGTTCAGTGGGTCGTTCAATAGCGGCGATGTTCCAACGAAGTGTCGGGTTGTGGCAACGGCAGTCGGAGCCGGTTCCAGAAAGTGCTTCGACTCGTTGTCGCTGGTCAGCAAGTAAACGACCGCATAACATACCCCACATGCCAGCACCCATTGACCGGCATGTGGGGTATCCTTATAAAAGGAACACAGTCCGATACGAAAGGAAAACCAATGGCAAAACGCAAGCCCACCATCACCGTCGAAGACTTCAACGACGATTGGGCGGACGCCTACGCAAAACTCCTCCGCAACCGCAAATTCCAGCAGGCCATCCACAGTGACGGCATGGAAGACAGCATGGAGGCCATCTGGCTCGTGGACAAGCTCATGCGCGGCGTCCTGAAGGAAGACAAGTACGAGGCGGTCATGGCCGCGTTCGATGATGATGTGCTCGACGCATGGGAATACCTCTCGGGAAAATTGCCAGCGCTTTTGGATTCCCAGTCGAAAGACTGACTTACGCGATAAACCCGGACAAGTGGGACAGCCAAATCTTGGCTGATTTCGCAAGCCAATACGGCAGTCCGCGGCAATACACCCTCATAGAGAGAGCAAAGCTCATAGGCACGTTCGGAGCGACCGCACGACTGCTCGACATCATCCAACAGTCAACGCTCGCCCCCTACTCCGGCAATGGGCGGAAACCGAAAAGCGTGTTGCCGGAAGACCGGAAGAACATCAAGAAGGAGGATTACGAACTCGATTCGATGAACGCTGAAGACATCGACAAGGCGTTGGGTCTTCACCGAAAGGAACAGTAGATGGCAAAGGGTAGCATCGCAACCGCATGGATACAAGTGCTTCCATCGTTGGAAGGCTTGCAGTCCGCACTTGTCAAGGCAAGCAAGGGCGCGGTGCTCACCCCCGCCATCCAGCCCAAACTGGCGTCCGGCACAAGCCGACTCTTCTCTTCGCACGGCTTGGGCATGTCCAGACTGTTTTCCGGCTCGTTCAATAAGGGCCTCAACCTGCAAGGCGGCGTGAAAGGCGCGCTCAACGGCGTGTTCGCCTCCTTCACTACTGGTGGACGGCGTTCCGCCAACGCTTTCGGCAACGGCTTCGCGAACCTCGACCTCAACAAGTATCTGAATGCAGCAGCCGCCATCGCCGCCGTGGCATCGGTCGGCAAAGCCGTCAAAAACGTCACGTCCAACATTGTCGAAATGGGCAATCAGTGGGGTCAGACCACCGCCATGCTGAAAAACGCGGTAGGCGCCACCGGTGACTATCAAGGCTCGCTCGAAACGTCACTGAAATACGCGAACAAGGTCGGCGTCACCACTGACGATTTCATCCAGTCCGCGTCGCGTCTTCGCACGCTCGCGCCGGAAGTCGTGACCAATTACGGTGATGCGGCGAAATTCACCAAACTGCTCGACATGAACATGATTAGCACCGGCGCGTCAACTCAGGAAGCGTCCAGTGCCATGCGGCAGATTACCCAAGCATTGGGTAAGGGCATCGTCAACGGCGATGAGTTGAATTCCATCATGGAGAACTCGCCGCAAATCGCACGAATGCTCGCCAAGCATCTCAACGTGTCCGTAGGCGAACTGAAACAGTTGGGCAAGGAAGGCGGAATCAGCGGCCAAGCCCTCTACGATACGGTGCTTGAGAACGCCGACGCCATCGAAAAGCAGTTCGCCGCCATGCCCGTCACGGCAGACCGCGCATGGAACAGCATCAAGAATACGGTCGGCGCAAGGTCGGCGGAAGCCGCAACCGCATTGTCCGCTAATCTCGGTAAGGCGTTGACCGCCATTTCCGGTTCCGGCATGGCGGACACGTTCGGCGAAATGCTCGCAGGATTCGTGCCATTGTCGAACGCGGCCTCCGCGTTGGCCGCGACGTTTGTCAACCAGCTTGCGCCAGCCGTCAACAAGGCGTTCAACGCACAGCAGGTCGAACAGTTCCTCGCCCCGTTGACAAACCTTATCAGCCTGAACTCGCAGAATGCCAACATGCTCGCCGCCTTGGGTGACGCGTTGAACGCCGTAGGCGTCATCGGCACCACCGTGTTCTCCCTCATGGTCGCCACGAACGACCGGTTCGCATCACGCATCCCGTTCATTGGACGTGCGCTGGTCAACGTGAAAGGCACGCTCGTCAAGCTTGGTTCCAGCTTCACCGGCGTGTTCGGGGCAGCCGTGTCCGCATCGTCCGCGGTCATCGACAAGCTCGCGTCCATGGCCGACGCTATGGCGAAAGCGCTGTCCGAATCGACGAAGGCGCAGAACGCGCTCGGCAAGTTCAACGTCGCGTTCGAAGACTTGGGGACGTACGCGTTCAGCTTCGGCGAGAAAGGCGCTGAAGGCTTCGACCTTATCCAGCAGGCCGCGACCAACCTACGCAACGGCGTGGGACATGTGTCCGAGAATGTGAAGCTTCTCCAAAACGGTTTGAACGCGATGGGAGCCGACGCGGAAGCGCTTCCCGAAGCGTTCCTCAAAGCGTTCGAAACCCTCAACACCGAAGTGGATTCCGCCGCGCGGAAGAAGGCTCCATCCCTCATCCAAGCGTTCCGTGACATTCGCGCCGCCGCCGACACTATCGTCGTGGATTCGGACATCTACCGGTCGTTGGACACGGCCGGACAGAGCGCGGACGTCTACCGTGACAAGCTCGTGCAGGTGGGACGCGAATTCAAGGAGCTTACCGGCCTGAACATTCCGGACGCGTTCCTTCCACTGGTTGGTTCGGCGGTGTCCGCGTCCGACAGCATCATGCAGACGTTCGGCAGCCTGAAGGCCGGATTAGCCAACTATGCCGCGAACACGGCGCAGCAGTGGGCGCCGGTCAAGGAGATTTTCGCCGAAGCCTTCTCAAACGCCGCCGCATCCGTCAAAACGAAGATGGAAGCCATGCGCGCCGACGTCGAATCCGGTGTGCTCTCCATGGTCGATAACGTGAAGGGCAAGGCGTCCGAGTTCAAGACGGCGTTCGGCGAAATGCTGGACACGACCGGCATCAGCGGCACCATGTCCAAGCTCGGGTCTGTGGTGGGCAATGGGCTGTCCTCCGTCAAGGGCGTGCTCGCATCGTTTGGTTCCGAAGCGGTGTCCGCGTTGTCGATGCCGTTCAACGGTCTTGCTGAAAAGGTTTTCGGCTCGTTCAAGGGGCAGAATCCGTTCGCGCCGTTGACGTCCGCCGCGAAGACTCTCGGAGCTGGATTGTCCGCCACGGTTGGCGGCGCCGTGTCGCGTCTTGCCGGACGGTTCAGCCCGTTGGCGTCCGCCGGAAAGGCAGCCTTCGCTACCATAGGCTCCGCCGCGCTGAAAGTGTCTTCCGGCGCGCTGAAAGGCTTCGGCGTGGCTGTGAGAGGAGTCGGCGCGGCAATCGGCAAGATTGGCGGCATCGCATCCCAGTTGGGCGTGACCGGCGCAATATTCACCGGCCTGACCACCGGATTCCAGACATTGTTCAAGCTCGACCCCAGCCAGATGGCTGGCAAGTTCGACGAATGGCAGAAAAGCCTCGACAACACGCTTACCGGCATCCAGACGAAACTGCCCGCCATGGCGAGCGCGTTCGCCGCCGCCCTCCCGCAGATGGTGTCGAGCGTCACCGCGGCGCTGCCGGGCATCGCCAACGCGCTCATGAGCGTCGGGCAGACGCTCGCACCCGCGTTGATGACGATACTGCCGCAAATCACCCAGGCGTTCTCCGACATGTTCGCCAAACTGCCCGGCTTCATCGCCACCTACGGCCAGCCGATGCTGGAAGCGTTCGGCACGCTGTTCTCCACGCTCGCCGGACAGATTCCGTCGCTCATGACCTCGCTCGGTCAGGCGTTGATTACCGGCGTTCAGGCCGCGTTCAGCGCAATCAGCGCCAATAGTGGTGCTATCGCCGGATTCATCAGCGGATTCGGCGCGTCCTTGGCTTCCGGCCTTCAGACGTTGGGCGCCACCGTTGTGGCCGCGCTCCCGTCCATCGGACAGAGCATCGCCACCGCGCTGCCGACGCTGATTCCCGCGTTGATGTCAGCCATCACCAGCGTGATAACCTCATTGGCCGCCGCATTACCGGGCATCGCCGTCGCCATCATCAACCAGCTGCCAGCAATCATCGGCGGACTGGCATCCGGCATCGTCAACGGTCTGCCCACGCTGTTGGGCGCCTTCATCAGCGTTGCGACCAGCATCGCCGCGAACTTCCCAAGCATTTTCATGGCTGTTGCGAGAGCGGTTCCTGCGATTATCGGGAACATCGCCCGACCGTTCGCCGGATTGGGTGATAGGATTCTCGGCTATATCAGCGGCATTCCGGGCCAAATCATGGGATTGTTCGCCGGCGCGGGCTCGTGGTTGGTCAATTCCGGCGCCGCGTTGATGAACGGTTTCAAGCAGGGTATTCTCAACGCGGTCGAAAGCGTGAAAAGCGCGGTGAAGGGCGCGTTGCAGAAGGTGCGAGACTTCTTCCCGTTCTCCCCCGCTAAGGTCGGCCCGTTCTCCGGCTCCGGCTACACGTCCGTGTCGGGCGAGCATCTTATGCGTGATTTCGGAAAGGCCATCGGCGCCCAAGGCCCGTTCGTGCGCGGTCAGGTCGATGATGTGCTGAGTTCGTTGGATTTCGACCAGATTGACGCGGACGGTCTTGGCATGGTGTCGGCTCCGCAGCTTAAAGACTATACTGGAATGGTGTCGGCCGACAGCCAGCGGTATGCTGGCGGCGTCCACATCGACAATGTGGTTGCAAGCCCGTTGAGCGACGTGGAACTCGTGGCCCGCCGATTCGGATACGCTTTGAACAATGAGATGATTGGAAGTGTCAGACCTTGAGCACGATAACCGTCACCGTGGGTGACATCACGCTTTACGGCGACGCCGGACACGAGTTCACACTGGTGTCCATGAGCGGTTTCGACGATTTGCCGTCAGCCAAGACCGAACAGGATTCTTGGGCTAGGGCTGACGGCAACGCCACCCCCGGAACCACATACTATGATGGGCGCACCATCACTATCAACGGATACTATGCGACCAGTACGGTTGAGGATACTGACGAGATGATGCGCCGTCTCCGCGGAATGGCCGGACGCCTGGTTCCAGTCACCGTACAGAAGGGCGCTGGAATGGCGTTATCATGTGATGCGGAACTCAGGTCGATGACCGTGGACGAATACAGGTATCGTGGCAAGGCCGCGTTCCAGATTGGATTGCTCGCACCATCCCCATACCTGTATGGGTCATTGCACTCTCAGACGGTTGGCGTGCCGACAGACGGCGAAGGCATCACCGACCCGCTGCTCGACCCATTGTCGGAAGGTGAGGTTGGTAATCCGGGACGTGTCGCCATCACCGGAAGCGGTTTCGCTCCGACGCATCTTGTCGTGAAAATCAGAGGCGGATTGTCGGAAGGCGTGCGCATCCACTGCATCGAAACCGGCGAAGCGGTCGAATTCCACCGTCAAATCAACCCCGACGAGACGATGGTGTTCGACTTCGACGATGAGCGCGTGCTGTTCCAGAACCAGTCGGATTTGAGCATGTTCCTCACCGAAGAGAACTGGTTCCGTCCTTCCGGCGATGCGACGATACAGTTCACGCCGTTGGGCACGCAGTCGGGCGAGCCGTCGATGACGGTCGAATGGAAGGAGGCTTGGCGGTGAAAATCTATCTCGCAGACCTGTTGACCGGACGCCGCATCATCCCGTTGCCGCACACGTCGGCGGAATGGGAGATGAGACTGAACGATACTGATTCGCTCACCGTCAAAGTTCCCATCTACGCTTCGTCCGGCGACGCGCGTGTCCAATATATTGCGAACGATGCGCGACTGTTGGATTTGAGGAACACGGCGACCATCGGCAAGACCGTCATGGTCGCCGAAGATGATGGGCTGACGGTCGGCGGAGTGCTCATGCGCCGGGATTATGACGCCGATTCGGGCATCCTCACCTTGATTGCTTCAGGAATGTGGACGTATTTCGACCATAGGACGATTCTTCCGGCGAAGGCGATGGGAAAAAGCCTCATCAAGTCGGACGGTTCGCCAGACCTCCAATATGACACGTCATACAGGAACGTCACATGGAACACTGTCGCCCGCAATCTCGTCGAACAGGCAATGAGCTGGCCGCACAGTAATGTGCCCGTAGTGTTGGAGGCTGCGGAGGTCGGCAAGTCGGAGGCGAACTATCAGGCTGTCGATTTGAATTATGTCGGCGAAGTTTTGACGAACATCACGAACCGTCAGAACGGTTGCGACATCGGATTCTTCCCGACGCGCACGGCTGACGGCTTGGGGTATGAGTGGCATATGAAGACCGGCCATCCGCTGCTTGGTGGCGAAACCCACTATTTTAGCGTGTCGGCCATGCAGCCGGGCATCGCATCATTGTCCGCCACGGATGATGGCGACAAGCTCGCGTCGCTGCAATGGTTCACGTCAGGAAAGTCCGACGATAAGACGCTCGTCGTGTCGGCCTACACGGACATTCTTGATAAGGCGGGTGCGCCGATTTGGGAGAGCGTGGATTCCAGCCATTCGACTGTGAAACTGCGGAACACGCTTCAGGCGTATGCGAACGAGGCTGCCGCCGTCTACTGGCAGCCCGTATCGTCCACGGAGGCGAAAGTGCATCGCGGATACCTGCATTCTGTGAATCAGACGCTCGCCAACTATACGGTCGGCGACTATATCAGGTTCACGACGAAGGGCGACTGGTATTATGTGGATGGCGCGCATACGCGGCGCATTATCGGCATCAAAGCCGATGAAAGCTCGAATTGGATTACGTTCACCCTTGGTGACGTGTTCGACGGTGTGAAAGTGACGGTGGAATAATGGAAATTGTAGTGCATCAGGGAGAATCGTCTGACGGCCCCACCGCGACAGACGACGATGCGGATGTTCTCGACGTGAAGAATCCGGCCCAAGCGACCAACAAGCTCGTATCAACTTTGAACGAGTATGGTCGTCGGTTGCGTGAATTGGAGAAGCCTTCCGGCTCGCAGTTGACTCAGGCGATTCAGAAGGTGTTGGACATTAGCGCGAACATCGACCAGACGATGGCCGCGTCCATCAACAGGAACTCGTATGACCGTGCGACCATCGACCAGAAGTGCAATGCTTGGAATTGGGGCGTATTGTCTCCCGACCGTGGTGGCACGCATACGACGAACGCGTACAATAACCTGTTCACGGTCGGCCCATGGCGTGCGGTGTGGGCGTTGTCTGACGGCACGATGGGCACGTCGCAGTCCAGCCGCAAGGTGAAGCAGGATTTCATCAAGCCGGACATCACGTTGGAGCAGATGCGTTCCGTGGATTGGACGCTCTACCGTTTCATCGACGATGTGAACCGGAACGGCGATAGTGCGACCATCCATGTGGGCATGATTGCCGAAGAGTTGGATGATAACGGTTTGGGGCAGTTCGTTGAGTATAATGATGATTACGAGCCTGTTGGCATCAACTATCCGATGCTGGGCGTGTGGGCGATACATGAGGCCCATCTAGCCCATGACCGTATCGACCGGCTTGAGGAACGTTTGAAAGCGTTGGAAGGAAAGATTGATAATGGCATTGAGGAATAGTCTGTTCGCAGTGTCCGGCAAGGCGTCGTTCTTGGATGCGCGACGCGACATGAGCGGCCTGTTCGTCTGCGATAAGACCACGATGTTACCTATCGCCGGTATTCTCGACCGTTCGCAGGATAACCTCGTGACGGGTCGCGGCGATTCTATGAGTGTGACGGTGCATCCGTTCAACGCCGTGCTGAACCGTTATGGTGCGCTGCTTATCCAGAACGACGGAAACGTGAGCGTGCCTCTGGATGCGGCCCCGTCCGCGAACTCGCGCATCGACGTCGTGTATGTGAAGCAGAGTGAGACGCGCCCTCCGATGTCGGACGGTTCTGACGTTCCGAAGTTCTTTGTGGCAAAAGGCGTGGCTGCTGCGACGCCTGTGGCACCAAGTGTCCCGGCTGGCGGTTTGGCTTTGGCGCAGGTGCTGCTTCCGGCCGGCGTGTCGAATACTGCCGCGTCCGGCGTGGTCATTACGCAGACGTATATTGGTGCGGCCATGAAGGGTGACATGCTGCGGGTGTGGACTTCCGCCCAGCGTGACGCTCTGACCGGCGTGCCTGACGGTACGCTGCTGCATAATGTGGCCGATAATTGCGATTATGTCAGAAAAGGCGGTAAGTGGCGTGGATGGAACATGCCTTGGACTGACATTCATTCAGGTGCGAATCAAGCATACATGTGGGCTTCTAACGGTGTGGGGTACGTCGACCTGCTGACTGCGTACATCAATCTGACAGGCTGGGGTTCGGCGGTGACTGTCGGGCAAGTGAGTAACAGCGCATTCTACCCGGCAATCGACGAAGGGCTTTACGCGTCCACGAGAGACAGTTATCTTCCGACCGTGGTGTGTATTAGAGACGGAGGAGCCGTAAGGATTGAATATGCTGGCGGCCCGACCGGAAATCGTGTCGTTTCCAGCATTTTCCCGTATAATATCGGCTAGTTCCACCAATCACCACGCGCTGCCATCCTCCGGTCACATCGGAGTGATGGCATTCAGTGTTTTGCTTGCCGCTGGGGATTTCTAACATAATCTCAACCATCGGCTAGAATAGTGCCATATGAGCACTGACATCATCGTCGCCCTAGTGACCGGATTATGCGCCATCGTGGTCGCAGCGGTCACTTGGGTGCAAAACAGACGCGGCGACCTGAGCGAAGCCTACAGGCGGCTTTCGGAAGCCCAATTGAACATGCAACGGGAAATCGACCGGCAGGACGAGAAGCTTGCCGAATTCATTCAGGAACGCGACGAACTCCGCTATCAGGACGATTTGAAAACCTCCTACATTCGGGCAATGGGACATTGGCTTGGAGAACTCTGCAACGTTCTCGACCCAGAGTTCCTGAAACAGTATCCGAAGCCAAGACTTCCCGACGGGCTAAGGAGTACAATAGAACCGTTGGAAAACGACAACAGTAAGGAGCAGAATATTGTTCACTAAGGATTTTTGGATTGACACGTTGGAGCGTGCAATCCGCACCGCATGTCAGGCGGCATTGTCGGCTGGCGTGGTCGGTGGCGTCGGCCTGTTCCAAGTGGATTGGCTGAACGTCTGCGGCATCGCCTTGGTCGCGGCCATCGCCAGCGTGCTGACGTGCGTGGCGTCGAGCGGCAAGACCGATTCAATCAGTCCGGCATCCTTCGTGATGTCCGATAAGGCGAAGGTGACCGGCAAGCATATCGCGGATACGGAGGTTTCCGAATAATGAGGATTGTGGATATCAGCAATTGGAAGGCTGACGTTGACGTTTCCAAGATTGACGCCGATGGCGTGGTAGTCCAGTGCACTTGGGGTGCTGGCGAACTAACGACGGACAATGGTTTGGTCAAGTCCGTGTGGACTGGTGCGGATGCGAAGATTCAGGCCGCTGCCAAGCGTGGCCTTGCGGTCGGCTACATGCATTACATTCGCGGCGTGGGCGCTTCGGAGGAAGCGTATTTCTTCGCCAAGAGCACCGAAGGCTATCTGAAGAAGTTCGTGCCGTGCGTCGACTGGGAAGAGGCCGATAACGCCGCTTGGGGCAATCGAGCCTATTTGGATGAATTCCTCTACCAGTATATTCGACTGACTGGCGTGAAGCCGCTCGTGTATGCGCAGCGTTCCGAAATCCCGTTCATCAAGGACATTTGCACCAAGCATGATTGTGGTATTTGGGAGGCGTGCTATGCTTCCATGGATGCGGTCGGCTGGCAGGATGCCGATTCCATTTGGTCGTATGTGGCGTATCCGATGCGCCAGTACACGTCCAACGGCCATATCGGTGGTTATGCCGGTTCGCTTGATTTGAACTATTTCGCTGGCGATAAGTCCGCTTGGGACAAGTATGCTGGCGTTGGTGCGAACACTCCGGCGAATCCGGCTCCGGCGCCGGTGGTTGACCCGTCTCCGACCGTGGTTGCCACCACGTATGAGGTTGCGGTCGATGCGTTGAACGTGCGTACCGAACCGTCGTTGAAGGGGCAGGTTGTGGCTAGTTACAGTCGCGGCGAGAAGGTCGTGTTGGATGGTTGGGGCACTTATGCTGACGGCTTCCTGTGGGGTCGTTATATCGGCGCTTCTTCGGGCCAGCCGAGGTATGTCGCAATCGGCACTGATTCCGGCAGCGATTGGTATTTGACGATGTGTCGTTAGTCTGATACAATGAGGACTGTTGGAAGTTTTACCAACAGCCCTCCTTTGGTTTCTCCTCTCCCAGCAAGGTTTCCTTGCTGGGAGTCTCTTTTTAGTTATATAGCCATATGCAAGCCACTATCGCTAGGGCAGCTACAGCCACATATGCGATGAAGATGCGGTCGCTCCATGCGTCGCAAACCATCATGATGGCCGCGACGAGTCCAAGCAGGATGGTGGTGCAGATGATGAGTTTCAGGATTTCCATATCAGAACTTCTCTCCTTGCGCTTCCTTCATGCGTCACACTTTCTCTCGTTTAATCACGACCGCGCAACCTCCAACATTCGGTGCAGAGCCCACAATATAGGATGCTTTCTTTTGCAGTGAGTTTCTTCATGCAATGCCAGCAGCGACCAGTGATGCCGGCGGCCATTTCTCTAATAACACTCATCTGGATACTCCAATCCTTCCTGTCTGTCTTCGTCCGTCAATGCCGAATCGATTTCCTGCTTGCAGGTTTCGCACAGCATTTCCGGATACCATTCTTCTAATGTCATGTCACGACCACAGTCGAGGCATTGTCTGGGTTCTCTCATGTCACACCTCCACCGCTGGCTGCGGAGCATTCTGATTCTGATAGTGGCCGACCATGCCGTAGGGTTTCACCGCGGCGTCGTTCAGATATTCGAATGATACCTGTCCGATTCTCATGCCTGGCGTCAGCATGATGGGGAAACTGTTCTCGTTCTTCAGTTCGACGGTGATGGTTCCGATGAATCCGGCGTCGATGAATCCTGCGGTCACGTGCGTGCAGAGTCCGAGGCGGCCAAGGCTGCTTTTCCCGTCGAACCGTGCCATCATGTTGTCCGGGAGGCTGATTTTCTCCACGGTGGCACCCAGCACGAACTGTCCGGGCTGGAGCATGTAGTGTCCGTCGATTCTGACGGTTTCTATGTGGACGCCGTGCAGCGTATGGTCGGCACCGTCCGCGAAGCCGTCTTTCGTGTCCATGGTGTAGATGGCGATGGTGTCCTGCAATGTCACGTCATACGAGTTGGGGTTCAACTGTTTTTCCGTGTATGGCAGGATGAGGTCTTGATGGTCTACGCACTGTTCGATGGTGATGTCGTTCAGCATTTTTCTCCTTATTCGTCGCAAAGGTGCTGCAACAGTTCCTTGTCGCTTATCGGTTTGATTTCATACAGGTACATTGCGCATGCGGATGGGTTTTCCATATTCGCTTCTGCTGGGAACCGTTCTTTGAGTTCCTGCACGGTCATGCCGGTCAGCTTGGCGAACATGCTCCACGTCCAAGGGGTGGCCTCATAGTCGCCGAACGGGAGGTCCGAGAGGATGATGGCGTTGCCGAGATGCGTTCCTGTGAAGGCGTCCGTGAACACGAAGGCCACAGTCTCGTATGGCGATTGGGTTTCGCGGAGGATGAAGCTGCTTTCCTCGGATTCTATTTTCTGCCATTCTTCGCGGCCTACTTTCACCCGCGTCACATTGCGGTTATCGCTGGTCATTCTTTTCTCCCTCCTGCATGAACGCCAATGCCATTACAAGGTAGGCGATGGCGTCCAGATACGAGTCTTCCTTGCTGTGGTCGTATTTGATGCGTTCGATTTTCAGTTCGGCCATCATAATGGCTACGTCCGCTTCCGCATCGTCACGGCCGAACCATCGTTGGGAAATGTTCTTGAACATGGTGCGCGGGTTGCCGTATTCCTTGGCTTTCTCCCCGTTGAGCATGTCGTTCACGCGGACGAGGTCGTCGGCGATGCGCGTGTAGATGCTTGGCGAGATGTTTTCCGCTGTCGGAGGCTCAGGCGGGTCGAGCATGACTCCACTCAGGCTTTCCAGTCCGTCTGCCGCTTTGGTGGGAATCGCCTTGTTGACGCCTTCCATCACCTCATCCCAATTGTTTTTCCTTGATGATGTCATCGAGGGTTTTCCTTCCTTCTATCACGTCCATGACCTTGCGGTTCCATGGCGTGTCCGGTACGAGTATGCGCTGCCGTCCCTGATATGGACTGCCGCGTCGCACCAGTCTTCTGTTGGCCTGCTCCCAGTCGGCGTACGTCCATGGGAGGTCGAGCCATATCTGGTCTTTCATGAGACGCTGCAATCCGTCCACGCCGGTGCCCATTGACTGCGGGTTGGCGACTATGAGCCGGTATTTCTCCCGTTCTTGAGCGTCCATGGCGAGGAATGTCTTCGCATCCGTGCATGGCGTCCAAGTACGGTAGATTTCGTCTCTCACCGCCTTGAACCGCGTCCATACGAGCAGTGGCGTCTGGTCTTCGCGCCTCTTGGCTTCACTGTATACCGTTTTGATTTTGGACACGCCGAACCAGTAGGATTCTCCACGGTCTTCGGTCTTGTAGGCGAATCCGTCGTCGAGTTGGGCGAGTTTGACGGCTGCGGCGCTCGCGCTTGCCGCGTACACGTCTTCGGCCAATTGGTGGGTGTTCGTCCACTGTTCGAACGCCATGTCCTCCTGTTCGGTTTTCGGTGATGGGAGCCATTCGACTTGTGGCAGCGGGTTGCCGCCGCGTCGGATGTCCAATACGAGCTTTTGCAGTTGTCGGCATGCTTCCTCGACCATGGGCTGGGAATACGTGTATTTGACCACTGTGCACCCTTGCACGCTCATCGTGTATGGTTTACCGTATCGCATCCTGAAAGCCCCTAGAGTGCGCCAAGAATCGCCTAAAAGGGCCATCCTGTCCTTGGCGTGCGGATACATGACCACGGTCTGCCCGTACAGGTCTTCCAAATCCTTCGGAGCTGGCGTGCCGGTCAGCATCAGCACGTCCTTGGCAAGGTCGCTGATGCCCTTCACGACTTTGGAACGTCCGCTCCTAGGATTCTTCACCATGTGGCTTTCATCCACGATAAGGCTGAAACCGTCCGGCACTTCGCCCAGCTTGGCGGCCATATTGTAGGACACCACGAGGAAACGATAGTCTTCCGGCCATCCAATCCTCCGATAGTCTTCAATGGTCAACGCCTTGCCGTGCGACCATTGGCTGATTTGCGGCAACCACGCGGTCTTCACGACGCTTGCCGGACAGATGACAAGGATATGTTCCGCATCGTCCAGCAAGTCCATGCTGCGTTTCGTCTTGCCTGTTCCTGCCTCGTCGAAGATGAAAGCCCTCACTGCGTCTCCTTCCCGTGTTCGGCCTCCCACGCGGCTATGCGCTCGCGTCCTTCAGGCGTCTGCTTCCATCTGCGCCAAGTCTGATAGCAGACGCCATGTTCGTCCTTGAATTTCTCCTGCCATCTGCGGCATGCGTCCCGGCTTTCCTCACGATGCTGTTTCCGGTATCGCACCCAATAGTCGAGCATTTTCTCATGGTTCTCGTTCATCCACTTCTTTTTAAGCTTCCGCTTATGCTCCGCCTTTTCGGGTGTCATGTCGGCATAGCGGGTGACGGTCTTCTTTTTTCTGGCGGGCGGCATCGGCTTGGGCTGGCGCATCTTCTCAATGTCGGCCCAAGCTCCGCCGTCAAGCCATTCGGATACGCTACTCTTCATCATGTCCGCCGGAATGGTTGATGAGGTCGATGACGCCTTTGACCACACCGATGAGGATAAGGATGACCGCCGTGATTCCAAGCGCGGACAGGAGGATGGCGAGCATGTACAGGCAGTTCATCATCAGCTCATGCATTTCTCTTCTCCTTCACTATACTGAGACGGGTGGTTGTCGATGTTTTCTTGAATGGGGCCAGGTTGGCCGGATGCTGGCTGAAATACGCCTTGTAGTCGGTGGTAGTGCGCGTGGTTTCCGCCAGTCTTGCGACATGTCCGGCGCAGTACACTCGTTCGCCAGGGTGTTCGCCCAACCATGTGGTGAGCCTGTCCTTCAGCGTGTCGTACCGGTCTTTCGCCTCCAATAGTGCGGCCAACAGATGCCATCCGTCATCGTCCATGTCCGCGGGCTGTTCCGCACGCTCGTATTCCGTCGTATACTTTTCCAGCGCGCCCACGTCCATCACGTCCGGGACGATTGCGATGTCAAGCGTCTCCTTGATTCGTTTGGTGATGTATTCGGCGTTCAGCGTCTCCCATGACGGGGGGCGTTGCGCGTAGATGATTTCCGCATACTCCGTATCCATCATGCGGGCCTCTATCTGCGCTTGAGCCGAATATTGGTTGCGCTGTTCGGTGGTGAGGAAAGCGTAGGATGGTTTGCTTCCCGTCTTCACTTCGACTGTGTGCAGCAGGCCTCCATGGTCGCGGTATGCGGCGTCAAGAGATACGTGTAGGCGTCCGTCCGTGTAGAAGCTGTTGTCGTACCATGCGAGCTGTCCGTTCTCCAAACGGTCTACTGGAGTGTTCTTGCCGACGATGGCGAGCTGTAGGTATTCCGCATACAGTTTGACGAGCATTGGCTCCCAGATGCTGCCGAACCGCAATGCCGACTGTACGGCCGGAATGTCCGGCGGAGGGGAGGGCAGTTGTCCGGTGGCGATGAAATGCGCGAGACTGGATGCGCCTATCGTTTCCTCGCGGGCTTTGAGCCATGTTTCACGGTCTTGGAATACCTTGTATGTCAGATTTCTTTCTTCCATTTCATTTTTCCTTCCGAATCGACGATGAGGATGTCGTGGTGCATGTTTGTCAAATCAACCCAGTTTTTGTAGAACAGTACGGTGTCTACGGCTTTCGTGCCGTAGAGGAGCATGACGTTCGCATGATGTTCGGCGAGCGCTTTGAGTTCGCGGCACTGGTCTGGGCTTGGCTTTCCTACCGTGCGTTTCAGTTCGATGAACCATATGTTGCCGAACGTGTCGACTGCGGTCACGTCGGGAAATCCGTTGCGTGAGCGTCCTTCCGTTTTCTGCACGTACCATCCTTGCTGCTCCAAGATTCTGATGAGACGGTTCTGGATGGCCGACTCCAATGGTTCCTGACTGTGGTTATTCAGTTTCGTCATTGGCGTCCTCCCTGACTCTGACCGCGCTGACCCATACCGCGTATGTTCCGTCCGACTTGCGACGTGTGACCGTGGCGTAATCGACGTTTGGTTCCGTCCATGCGGTGATATGTTTGCGGATATGATAGGCGATGACGTTCGCGGTGGTACGTTTCTTGTATGAACGGTATTCGGCCCATCTGCCTAGATTGCATTTGAGCATCGCATTGAACACGGTGTCTACCCGACTATCGTCGGGGGGGGTGGTTAGGAATTTCGTCATTTGTTTTCCTTCGGTCTGAAATATGCGGGCATGATTGACTTCGGCAGGATTCTGCCTTCACGCTCCAACCGTTTCGCATGAGGGAACAGCCAGCCACGGGACACTCCAAGTGCCTTCGCGGCTTGGCTGATGTTCATGCACGTGGTGAGCGCGTCAATCATGTCTTCGTCACTGTAGTGGATTGGCGCGTTCATGGCCGGTTAGAATTCCGGTTCCGGCTCTTCCACACCCTCATCGCCGACGGTCAACTGCGTGTACGCGCCGAACTTGTGGGGGGCGGGGGTGTTGTTCTTTTCGACACGAAGCAGCTGCACACCGGTCAGGAAGTATGTGAGCTTGCCTTCCTTGGTGTTGCCGATTTTGAACGCGACGTTGGCGAGCGTGCCGTCGCCCGGCTCTTCGGTCAGTTCGACGTCGTTGGCATTCTGGTCAACGATGCTGGGCTTCCACTTGGACGATAGGTTGACGAGCCACTTGCCGCGCTGCGGCTGGGTTCCGTCCTTGAGAGTTATCAAGTCACCGTCCTTGTAACGCAGGTTGTCGCCATTGGCGCGCACGCCCAACTGTCTGGCGGACGCGACGAGTTCCTTATGCACGTCACCGTTCTTCGGGAACGAGAGCTGCAGTTGGTAGTTCGGTTCGATGCCGCGCTGTTTCGCCGCGTCGGACTGATACTTGTCTTTGATGTGGACGAATCGGATTTCGCCTACCGCTTCGATTTCAATCATGTCGTTTGCCATTGTTTTTTCCTTTCTGTTTCTAGTTGAATTCTTCCGTGAGGGAGGGGCGTGGGAGGGGGGCGGCTGTTTTTCCGTCGTCGTCCATCACTGTGGTGAGTCCAAGCAGGTGGATTAGCCCGTAGCGTCGATAGTAGGTTTCGAAGCTGCCTACTTGTTGGGCCGCGGCTGCCGGATACGTGTAGCTGCTGCTGACCGCCTCGCCATGCTTCACCATGTCCATGAGGTTTTCCAACTCATGCGTTGACTCGTAGACCGCGATTGTGAGCGTGTTGTAGACGGTTGGCATGTCCGTGTCGGCGCCGACTATCTCGCTTGAGCAGACGGCTGTCCATCCTAAGCCGTGTTCCGCCATGCTGTTCTTGATGAGTTGCCAGATGTCGTTCAGTGTGGCGTACTTGTACCCGTATCCCTCGGTGGTGCGTTTCACTGCTTCGACGGACTGTTGTACTTCGGCGATTCGGCTTAGCACGTCGTGTCGTTTATCGTTCGCCATTGTTCCTCCTTTTTTCGAGTTCGTTTTCGATTAGCGTTTCGTCTATTGCGAGCCGGTATGCGCATTCAACGATGTCGTCGTAGTCACTCTGTGTGTGGGGGGTGTGTTCGTGGATTGCGAGTTCGGCTACAACCGCAAGGTTTTCGTTTGTCGGGTTCGCACTGTATGCGGCTATGCGACTCTGCCATACGTCGTGGCGTCCTTGCAACCATGCTTCAAGCGCACACTGATAGTCCTTGGCTGTGTATGGGGCCGCGGTATCAAGCACGATTATGTCGCTCACCACGTCGATTCCTGCGTTGAGCGCCCTATCAGACAGACACGTCAAGTATGTTTCGACTCTATCATGAAAGTATTCTGACGGTTTCATTGTTTTACCTCATTTCTTTGGTTTCATTGTTTATTATATCAGGGCGTGTCTCACGACACGCCCTAAAAATTCATTTTCGATAAGCGTTTCGTCTATGGCATTGCCTTATCGTATTACGTCACCGGTCTTGACGGTTTCCATCTGGAATCCCGCGCCGGTTTCACAGCCGGAACCTGCCGGTGATACGGTGGACGCGATGAAAATAATCGTCATGCAGATTATCGCGACGATGATTACCTGGTTCCGGTTCATCACTCACTATCCTTTGCGATGACGGCGCCCATGGCTTCCCGATATTTCTTCGTCCGTTGGAACCGGTCGGCAAGCATGTTCGCGGCCTTGTCGATAATCTCGTCCTTGCGTTCTTCGAGGAAACTTCGCAAAGCTTCTTCCATCATGGTCTTACGCATGTTTTCCCGTGAATACGCGTTGGTGTGCGCGAAAACAGTGTCCATGGTTTCTTTGGCAATCTTATCGAGCACGTCCTTGTAGGCGTATTCCTCGATGCGATGCTGGATGGCCTTGTCGTCAATTCCGATGGCGAACTGTACGATATGTTCCATGATTACTTTCCTTCCTTTTCGATTCTGTTAATCTTGCGGCACGTCTCCTTGGATAGATTTGCACTACTCACTGGGAGGGGGGGCTTATCTATCCATCTCATGACGGGAACCGCCACCAAGTTTGTGTGAAAATCAGGCTTCGACCAGCTCGTACCTGTCTCCGGCTTCTTCGTCGAAAGCACCCAGCTTAAACCCGTAGTCGGCAAGCAGCTTGGTTGCCGCGGCCTCCCACTCTTCTTCGTCCTCGCCGTACACGCCTTCGATTTTGTCGGCGTCGTGGTCAAGGTCTCCGTTTTCTGGGTCAATCTGCCAACCGAGGTCATATCCCACCCAAATGCCCTTGCCGGTGTTGGCGTCGGCTATGAGAAGCGTATCACATGCGTCGCTTTAGCAGATGGCGATTGGCTTGACTGTGATGGTCTTGTTGGTGTTGATGTCAATTGCGGTAGTCATTTTCTTTGCCCTTTCTTGTTTGGTTGATGATTATGATATTACTTTTGGTTATGGCGCGACACGCCGAGAGCATGAAAAAAGGCGGCACGCCTAGGACATGCCGCCAATTGCATTTTCGCCGGCGCCCCGGCACGGGTGATGCTACCGCTAGCGGAGGGTGGTGCGCATCCTTGGAGAGGCGTTCCGCTACACAACCGCCTATTATATCAGGGCGTGTCTCACGACACGCCCTAAAAATTCAT
>UMFU01004995.1_pt1 | contig 28548 bp, 20 predicted proteins | sample 1965091 | NCBI WGS metagenome assembly UMFU01 (sample SAMEA4836054, study PRJEB28245) | human gut metagenome | biome: gut microbiome; material: fecal sample | place: Denmark | collected 2008
AGAGACATGCTAGTCAATACGCCAATTTTGGAAGCTTACTTATCACACTTATATTTAAGATTATGTCAACTTGTATGTACTTCCTGTTAGTTAATTAATAAATATATCTCCATAACGATTTTTCGGCTATAACAATCGATAAATCGCCTCCCAAATGTCACTATTAATATTCTGATTTATAATATTTTGCTAATAATCAATTACAATAACACTTTCTCGAAGTTTACCAATCTTTGCACTTTGTTGAGGACTGGTCTTTAAATCTCTGGCTTTACGAATCTCTCTAACTTTAAAGCCACAAGATTCTGCAATATCTGCAATAATGTAATCCACAGGCACTTCGACACCATAATATGCAGAATTTGCCACATTAAAATAAATAATTCCACCTTTCCGCATCTTTTTAGCAAATTCAGAAAACAAGAATTGCATATCTTCAAAATATCCACATATCATATTTATGATATCTGAATTCCAGACTTTTTGTTCATTTTTGGACATCTCATATAGACTCTTTTTTAGCCGTTCATTCTCTATCGGAATAATATTCTCATAAGATACTTGCACATGAGAACGTAATGTATTTTTACGCAATACACGAAGTTCTTCGTGAGAATTGATTAGTCCAAGAACCTTTAATTCTAGCATATAAATATCAGTATAATCTCTAGAGTTAAGATATGGAGGTGATGTTATAATTAGATCTATTTCTCCATCAGGCACTTTTTGTATACATTTTCTAACATCGCCTAAATAGCAGATTTCTGAATTGTGTACAGACGGATTCTCTTTAGAGATGATTCTAATATCTTCTGCAAATATTGAATTTAATTTATCCAAAAAGAAATTATGAATATCTTTTCTGCTAAAAATTCTAGTTTCCCATCCCTTTTTGTAGGACAAGCACTTACCATTACGAAACATATTGCTTGCTTGAAGAATGATTGACGCTAACGCGATAGTAAATAAATCTTTATAATCATCATTGTCAACAAGTGTTCTAATGGCATGTCTTATATCAAGAATACCATCTATAGATGCATCATGAAAGTTCCACTTCTTATTCTGATTTCTTTTTACAACAGTATCACCAAAAGGCAATGACTCTAGCTTACGTATATTCCGATTTGTATGAGATAATTTTTTAGTTATTGCCTTAACATAATACTCAAAACTATCTATATTATATTTTCTGCTTAATTTAACTGTTGATAGAAGATGCATGAAAGGGCTAACCTCAAATGAATAACACTTTATACCATGATTCTGTAACTCTACAGGAGTTGTTCCGCTACCACAAAACGGCTCTAAGGCACAAGATGGTACGAATGGTAATTCTCTTAGAATGTCTTCAATGAACTTCTTGGAATATCCTTCTACAAAAGGGTACCAACGATGTACAAAAACGTTCTTGTTTTTGTCAAATTGCATAACTGAATGGTATTTCTCTGTGCAATCTATGAATTTATAGTCTTTGTACATAGTTGTTATATTAGTTAGGGTGTTCGTTTATTACTCTAAAATCAGCTAATTTAATATGTCTATAATAAGACGCTCTATCTTTTTCTGGTATTTGGTCGATTGTCATGTCTGTTCCTGTATCCGGAAGTTCTTCTTCTCTTGCGTCAAATACAGCCAAATATCCCAACTTGAAATCTTTTTCTTCAGCCAACAATTCTGTTATGTAAGCTGCTGATTGTATGAATGCCTCAGGAACAATACGTGGCTTAGCGCTATATGTGGTTCCTATTCTCTTTCCTAATTTATGAATACTAGTGCCAACCCACTTGATTTCTATAAAATACAATCCCTCACCATCCTCGTCAATCATGGCAATATCTAGCCTCTTCAAACTTTCCAACATAACCTCTTTCTGCACGAAAAATACTTTTAATTTTTCCTTTAAGAACATACGTAAGTCATCTCTGAAACAATCTTCTGGAGTGTTTCTAAGTAATTGCTTATTAGCTTTGACAAATTGTTCATCACTAAGTTCCGAACCTAAATCAGCTCTCAGAGATTTTAAATGACTTTTTTCAACAAAGAACTTGGAATAGGTATCTCTAAGTTTTAAGTGTTTTCTATAATCCTCAAGTACTCTCGGCAATTCTGAAATAGGTTTTTTGCTATTGAATGAATGCAAAGCTGAACTTTCGTAGAAAATGGAATCACCACCATCGCGGCCATTAACAAAATAATTGATAATGCCTTCTGGGGACACCATAAACACAACTACTCCATCCATTGACATTTGTGTGAAGATGCGTCTTGTTTCGTTATTATCTTTATTCAAGTCATTATTGACTTCTTGAATGTTAAAATTAGAATCAATGACTATATGGCGATTTTGAATAAATAATTGATCTGTAAACAATTGTTCAATAGCACTGTCTGCATTAGTGGTAAGATTCAATAAGTCTTCTTCTGATATGACAATATACTTAAAGCTATTGTCTGGGTGTTTATCGCACATAGCTTTTATAAGCGACTGCATAAGTTTAAAGTTATCAGTAGCTTCTAATCCATTCAATGCCGCATCCACTATGGCATTCTGATTACGTTTTAGCAAATCCTTGAAGTTTGCATTTTGGCTGAATTTTGTTTTCATAACCTGCTACTTTATGATTTCGCTAAATATATATTCAAAATATAGCTCTATGTATTTCTCATCGCTAATGGCTGATGTATCGTCAAGGGTTTGCTCAAAAGCGACTTTGAAATCTTTGAGAACTTTAAGCGTTTCGCTATCAGGTGATGATGTATCTATACCGTCAACATTGTTGGTTTGCAAAGCATTCTCATAAGATGGATCATTAACAATAAAGCCAAATAATCGTTTTTCACCATATTTGCCTAACATATACATAACAGTTCTAAGCCATTCAACTTTTTCTTGACTCATAGGAATCTCCTTTTTAGAACTTAAAATCAAACCACCTTCATCTTCACATAATATTAAAGAACTCTTCAAATAGACTAAACTTCGTTCTATCAAATCTGAATATGGTCCAAAGGTTGTTACAGTAAAATGGTAATATGAGAATATATTCTCTATTCCTTCATGCTTGAAAGAATAGAGGACTTGCACTAAATACAATACTCTTTGAAAAGATTGTTCTGAAACAGCTCCCCACCCCATACTTTTAGCAATAGCAGAAACGGTTACAATATCTTCATTCGCTCTTATCAAATTCTTCTCTAACATTATTCCAATCTGTTTTTTATATGATGATAAATTGTTTTTAATTGCTCACTTGTGTTTTGTATAGTAGATTTTTTTGCAATATCTAATAAACCTACAATGCCAAGATTAATATCTTTCTGATCTAATAAATGTTCAATAAACAAACTATTGTTCAGATTTGATGTTATGATCAATGAGTTGGGCTTCGTTAGAAATTCTGCAAAAACACTTGCTGCATTCCTCTCGTAAGATATATCCAAACTGCTATCCGGGGTTTCTACTATATAAAAAGATGGAGTTTTATAGAAGAATGTAAGAATACTCATTCTGAAGGAATGATCTACAAAGAATCTTTGAGACTCCGACATTTCTTCTTCGTAAAACCGTACTTTCCCATCAATAACTGGATAAAACCGTTTGTTCACATCTCCAGCCTGCTTGATGTATGTTAATTCACAAGGCACACCTAAGAATTTTCCTGCGTATTGGGCAAAAATAGAGGAAAATTTATGAACATTAGCTGTTATGACATCTTCTATCTCATTTGAAATGGATTTCACTATATTATACTGCTCGTCTCGTTGTTTTTGATATGCCTCTTTTTGCTGTGTCAGACGATTTACTTCATCAAGAAAAGGTTGAATAGAATTTTGACTATTATCAGACATTGCATTCTCATACTCTAGTTCTCTGACTTTCTGCTGAATTATTCTTCTTTCCAATTCAATCTTTGTGAATTCCGAATCTAAACTAATTATTTGTTGTTCAATATTTTTATTGTTTTCTTTTTGCTATTTATAGACTGATATAATGTTTTCCTCTGTATATTTATTTCATTAAAACGGTTTCTTAATATCGTGTCATCTTCTGTATTTTCATTAATTGGAGAATTACAAGCAAAACAACTATTTGAATTATTTGTTACTTTCTCAACCAATTCATCATTCGGCTGATTACACATCGGGCAAATGTGATTCAACTGAATATTCTTTATGAAAACATGATATGAGGGGTGCAGCGTCTCCCATATACGATTATTTAGTTGCTCCTCAATTTGCTTTAATTGTTTATCAATGTCATTTGCAGATAAACTGATTTTATTTATTTCATTCTGCAATAGCGATATGTCTTGACTCTTAGAAGCACGTTCTTTTTGTACAGATGCCAATCTAGCATCCATTTCCTCAAGCCGTCCTTTCAAATTAATAAGAGCGAGAGCTGGATTTCCTTGGTTGGCTGTTGAGTGGGCAGTGGATATAGACGTATCCTTCATTTTGCTCAAAACCTTATTGATGGCTCTCATGTCTTCTGAGCTATGTCGAGACAAACTATCAAAATACTTTGCTTTTCTGATAGCTTCTTGTCGTTTCTTATCAAGATCTGGATCGTTAAAATATTTGTTGAATAGTTCGCTTTGTACATCCGGGAAAACATCACCATCATTCCAAAGGATGGTTTTGTGATCTTCTCCAAAAAAGAGTACTTCGTTTACAAAAAATATCAGATCATCAAATTCTAGATTTGTGTTATCCTTAATGATTCTCTCATATTTATAAGGTAACGTATTAATTTTTGCCGTATCTGATAATTTTTCGTAGCTAAATTGATTTATTAAGGTACCGGGTAGTTCTGCACCATCTACCTTAAGCTGGGTCAAGGTTATGGAAGATAAGTCCCTTGTCAATTCAACTGTCACATTATTTAACTTCATGCTAATCGATACTGTAGGAGACGCATCTGTTGGAATGCTGTCATCCATACGATTGCTAAAATACTTTTGTGGAAACAATTGACGCTTTTCTATAATATTCCCTTGGTAAGTACGAGTATATCCAAAAGGCTTTTTATATAGTCCGAGAATAGCAAATCGAATAATATTAACAAAAGTGGTTTTTCCCATACCATTACCACCTAGTACTAGATTGACACCTTTAACAAAATCAAAGGTATAGTCCAGACCATTTGGATATAAAGTATAATTCTTGATGTTTATACTTAGCAATTCAGGTAGATATATTTGCCTACTCATTATTCAGTTATTTACTCAATTGTTAATACTATGTATATCAATACATTACACAATAAGGTTAGGGCGCAAATATATAACACGCCCAATTTAATAACAAAGATAAAATAAATTATCCAATATTTGATGTCATATTTGCTATTATTTAAAAATATAGCTATAGCTTTCAGGTTAAACTCTCTGTTGAATATTATTCTAACATTCATATATCAACATACAGCATATACCTTACTTCAGATAGTGAGAATTTTCTTCTTGAAATATCTATAAACAGTAAATTTTCCGCCAATTTTACTCTCAATATTAGAATATCATGTCCTGTTTGGTTTTGGTCTTTAGTGTGTAAATTAGAGTGATAGTAATATAAATCTACTAACACACTCCATCAGCATATCATAACTCAAAATTAGGATGGTAAATATATGACAATTTAGATTCAAAAACACATTCATGTTGTGTTTATGGATTAAACAGAAAAAGCCAATGTCATAGACCTTAATTTTGAGAGAAATATAAATCCCACACTGAGGTGGAGCAAAAACACAAGGCATCTGCTTGTATTTCAAAATAAAGCGTTACCTTTGTAGAGTAATAAGAAATCGACTCCGCAAGACACTGCAAAATATTGCAAGCCTCCGGTGGAGCAATAGCGGGAGATTACTTCTTTAGCTAAAAGATACATCAAAGATATTCAGCCACTTATCGTTAGATTACGATTCCTGGTGGCACCACTTAAAATCCTGATTCTCAAAAGAGTCAGGATTTTTTGTTTTTCTACCAATACGCCACTCCAAACCGAAAAAGTTAAAAAAACATGTGAGCTTTTTCAGTAACAAGCCTATTAAAAAAGTAGAGAGTAAATTCAGTTATAGCCAAACAACAAGACAAAAGCACGAAGTTGTTTCGTAATTAATTCACTCTCACATGCACATTTCTTCAGCATCCTCTTTTTTATTTCCAATTAATATCTAACTTTGTAAAAACCTCTAAACGAAGTAATATATGAAGAAATTATTCTCTACACTGATGGTAATTGCCTGTCTGGCACTTGCCATTCCGGCGCAAGCCCAAATAAAATTTGGAGTAAAAGGTGGTTTGAATGTTTCCAAACTACATCTTTCTGAAGAAACATTCAAGTCAGACAACAGAACCGGCTTCTTTATCGGTCCGACAGCAGAATTCACCCTGCCACTTTTAGGATTAGGTATCGACGCCTCTGCAATGTATAACCAATTTGGCGTAGATTCTGAAGAAGGAACGTCAACCAAGAAAAGTATAGAAATTCCTATCAATCTGAGATGGACTGTCGGATTCAGCAGTCTGATTGGCGCATACGTAGCTGTAGGTCCTCAGTTCGGATTTAATGTAGGCGACCGCTGGTTTAACAATGTATGTGAATTCAAGAAAAACACGACCAGCTTCAATGTCGGTGCCGGCTTGAAACTTCTTGGCCATTTGCAGGTAGGAGCCAACTATAACTTTGCATTAAAAGACAATGGAAAAATACATAGTGGCGACCCGGATGATTTAACTACTATCGGTTTCAAACAGAACACATGGCAGGTTTCTGTTGCTTATCTATTCTAAAGACACACATAGAAAAACATATTAAAAAAACCTCCTCTCAGGTGATATTGGATATTCACTTGAAAGGAGGTTTCCTTTTTATCATACAGACCGTTTATTCGTTATCACAAGGATACACCACTCCCCATTCCCGGCGAAGGGCATCCATCTGCTGCATGATACGAAGTGACTCGGCATGCGGCATGTAAGGCGATTCCAGCCAGCCTTTTTCAATTGCTTCCAGTGAAGCGTACACCTGATACTCATAGCCTGTAATCTGTTGCGGGGCATCGTACACGGCTACAGTCTGATAATTCGTATCCAGCACTTTGACCGATTGCGGATTATTGATGTTTTCCACTATCAAATGGCCTTTATCACCTGAAATGATTCCCATACGGTCGGTAGCGGCATGAATGCTTGCCTGTAAGGCAGCCATCTTGCCATCCTTAAACAACAATGTAATATTTTCCTGTGCATCCACTCCCGTATCTGTTTTCTGACAAACGGAATGCACGGAAGCTACTTCCTTTCCGAAATACATGGCAGCAAAGTTGAGCAGGTACACGCCCAAATCGAGCAAAGCGCCTCCCGCCAGTTCCGGACGCAAGATACGTTCCTTCCGATCAATTACATATCCTAAATTAGCCGATAAAATATGGGGCGTGCCTATCACTCCTTCTTCTAATAACTCACGAATCTTCAACGAAAGCGGCATGTAACGGGTCCAGATAGCTTCAGTCAGAAATACTTTCTTCTCTTCAGCCAGTTTCAGCAGGTCGGCTGCCTGACGGGCATTGGCCGTAAAGGCCTTCTCACACAGCACCGGCTTGCCCTTCTCAATACACAAACGGGCATTGTCATAGTGCATGGCATGAGGAGTGGCAATATAAATCAAATCCACTTCCGCATCGGAAGCCAGTTCTTCATAACTTCCGTAAGCCTTCGCAAACTGCCATTTCTCGGCAAAAGCCTTTGCCTTTTCTACCGTGCGCGAAGCCACGGCATAGCGTTTCACCCCTTTCATTCCTCCAAGCGTGGCTGCCATTTTTGCCGCAATGCTACCACATCCGATGATTCCAATATTGTAAATTTTCATTTTGAATTAAAGATTAAAAACAGCAGGTACAAATCTATAAAAGTTTCAGGAGGGAACCAGCTATGTGAGGGGCTTTTTGTAACTTTGCAATATGAAAAAATTCGTGGATGTCATAATACCCCTGCCTATTGCCAGCCAGTACACGTATTCGCTTCCGGAAGGTATGGAAGCAAGCATACAGCCTGGCTGCCGGATCATTGTGCCTTTCGGTCCTAAAAAATTTTATACGGGCATTGTCACCAAGGTACACGAAACGGCTCCGGAGGCGTATGAAACCAAAGACATCTCGGAAGTGCTCGATTCACGTCCGGTTTTGTTAGGACAGCAGTTTTCTTTCTGGAAATGGCTGGCCGACTATTACCTCTGCACGTTGGGAGACGTGTACAAGGCAGCCCTTCCTTCGGGTATGAAACTGGAAAGCGAAACACTGGTGGAATACAATCCGGACTTTGTAGCCTCGGAACCGCTCCCTCCTCGGGAGCAGCGTATTCTGGACTTGCTCAGTGCGGACCCGGAGCAATGTGTCACCCAACTGGAGAAGGCCAGCGGCATGAAGAATTTGTTGCCGGTCATCAAATCGCTGCTGGAGAAAGAGGCTATCTGCATCAAGGAAGAAATCAAACGAAGCTATAAACCGCGTACGGAAGTACGGGTCCGACTGACAGAAGCGTTGCAGAACGAACATCACCTGCACATTCAGTTTGATTTACTGGCACGGGCCCCCAAGCAACAAGCCATCCTGATGAAATACCTTGAATTGTCGGGATGGAATGCCGAAGGGAAAAATATCCGGGAAGTCAGCAAGAAGGAGCTGCTCGATGCCTCCGGACAGGCGCAATCCGTCTTCAAGAACTTAGTAGACAAACAAATACTGGAGACGTACCTGCATGAGATTGGCCGACTTACGGGAGACCATGCGGAAACAGTTCCGCTACACACCCTGAGCCCCGCACAGCAACGGGCGTTTTATGAAATCCTGACTTCCTTCCAGACCAAGAACGTATGCCTGCTCCACGGCGTGACGGCCAGCGGAAAGACGGAAATCTATATCCATCTGATAGAAGAAGTGCTGAAAGCTGGCAAGCAGGTGCTCTATCTTCTTCCGGAAATTGCCCTAACGACCCAGATTACCGAACGGTTACGAAGGGTATTCGGCAAACGCTTAGGAGTATATCACTCCAAGTTTCCGGATGCGGAACGGGTGGAAATCTGGCAAAAACAACTGACTGAACAAGGTTACGACGTGATATTGGGAGTCCGTTCCTCGGTATTCCTTCCGTTCCGGCGACTGGGACTGGTCATCGTGGACGAGGAACATGAAACGAGCTACAAGCAGCAGGACCCTGCTCCACGCTATCATGCACGGAATGCCGCTATCATGCTGGCTTCCATGTATGGGGCCAAAACCCTGTTAGGTACAGCCACTCCCAGCCTGGAGAGTTATTACCATGCCCGAAACGGGAAATATGGTCTGGTGGAACTGACCGAACGCCATCAGCAGATTCAGTTGCCACACATTGAGTTAGTGGACATCAAGGAACTGGCCCGTAAGAAACGGATGACGGCACAGTTCTCTCCACTTTTACTACAGAAAATACGGGAAGCACTGGAGCAGAAGGAACAGGTCATCTTGTTCCAGAACCGACGGGGTTTTGCTCCGATGATTGAATGCCGCACCTGCGGATGGGTACCGCGCTGCAAGAACTGCGATGTGAGTCTGACCTATCACAAAGGGCTTCATCAGCTGACGTGTCACTATTGCGGCTATACCTATGCCGTGCCTACAGCTTGTCCGGCTTGTGGAGGAGTGGAACTTATGAACCGCGGATTCGGCACGGAAAAGATTGAAGACGACATCAAGCAGATTTTTCCGGAAGCCAAAGTGGCCCGAATGGACTTGGATACCACCCGTACCCGCACGGCCTATGAGCGTATCATCAACGACTTTGAAGAGGGGAAGACGGATATTCTGATTGGCACGCAGATGATTTCCAAAGGACTGGACTTCGACCGGGTAAGCGTGGTAGGTATCCTGAATGCCGACTCGATGATGAATTATCCTGATTTCCGCTCGTACGAACGGGCGTTCCAGCTCATGGCACAAGTGGCCGGAAGAGCCGGACGAAAGAACAAGCAGGGACTGGTGGTGCTTCAGACGAAGTCGCCGGAGAATCCGCTCATTCATCAGATTATGGCCAACGATTATGCCCGTTTGTATCAGGAGCAGATGGAAGAACGTAGCCTGTTCAAATACCCTCCCTTCTACCGGCTGATTTATGTATATTTGAAGCACCGTAAGGAGGACATCCTGAATCAGGCAGCCGACCTGATGGCCGCTCACCTGCGACAAGGCATGGGCGAACGGATATTAGGTCCGGACAAACCACCCGTGGCACGGATACAATCGCTTTTCATCCGGAAGATTGTCATCAAGATAGAGCAGGAAGCTTCCATGAGCAAGGTACGCCGCTACCTGACGCAGGTACAACGCACCCTCATAGAAGATGAGCGCTTCCGCTCACTGATGGTATATTATGATGTAGACCCTACCTAAACCCTATACACATGAAGATAGAATTAGATGTACATACGCACACCATTGCCAGCGGACATGCTTTCAGTAGTCTGCAGGAAATGGCACGGGCAGCTGCCGACAGAGGCCTGAAGTTGCTCGGCATCACGGAACATACACCGGGAATTCCCGGAAGCTGTCACCTGATTTACTTCCGCAACCTGCACGTGGTACCGCGGCAGATGTACGGTATCGAGCTCCTGCTTGGGGCGGAAATCAATATCCTTGATACACAAGGCACACTTGATCTGGATGAATTTCACATGAGCTTGCTGGATTTGCGAATCGCAGGTATTCATTCCCTGTGCTACACGCCGGGAACTCCCGAAGAAAATACACAAGGGATGATAAAAGCCATCGAAAACCCTTACACGCACATCATCAGCCACCCGGGTGACGGTACGGCCAAACTGCTTTTTGAACCGATTGTGCAGGCTGCAAAAGCCCATCACACCCTGTTGGAAATCAACAACAGCTCCTTGAAGCCTTGCCGCAACAAAGTGGAGGCACGGCCCAACAACTTAGAGATACTCCGTCTCTGCAAGCAATATGAGGTGCCCGTCATCCTGGGAAGTGATGCACACATCTCATTCGACATTGCGACTTACGACCATGCCCTGGAGCTGGTCAAAGAAACCGAGTTTCCCGAAAGCCTCATCCTGAATACGGATGTAGCACGTTTTAAACAGTATTTACACCTTGATAAATGATGAAACAAAGAATATTATTCGTCTGCCTCGGCAACATCTGCCGCTCCTCTTCTGCCGAAGAAATCATGCGTACGCTGGTGCGCCGGGCAGGAAGAGAAAAAGAGTTTGAAATTGATTCCGCAGGCATCAGCGGTTTCCATGAAGGAGAACTGCCCGATGAACGTATGCGGGCTCACGCCAGCCGCAGAGGCTACCAGCTGACCCACCGCTCGCGTCCGGTACGCACGGAAGATTTCTATCACTTCGACTGGATTTTAGGTATGGACGACCGCAATATCGATGCCCTGCGCGACAAAGCGCCCGACGTGGAAAGCGAACAGAAGATTCACCGCATGACTGATTTCTGCCGTACCAAGGTAATCGACTATGTGCCTGACCCCTATTATGGTGGCGCTCAAGGCTTCGAAAATGTGCTCGACATACTGGAGGATGCGTGTGAAGGACTATTGGCGCATCTGTCCGACGAAAAGAAATAACTTGAAACTTATTAAACCCAATACCATGAGTCAAACCATTGCACCTTTTGCCCGTCCGCTATACGTAATGACAAAACCCGTAGGGGCAGTCTGCAATTTAGCTTGCGACTATTGCTACTACCTGGAAAAGGCAAATTTATACAAAGACATCTCCAAGCACGTGATGAGCGACGAGCTGTTAGAGAAATTTATCCGCGAATACATCGGCTCGCAAACCATGCCGCAGGTACTCTTTACCTGGCACGGCGGAGAAACACTGATGCGTCCGCTCAGCTTCTACAAGCGAGTAATGGAACTACAACAGAAATATGCCGGGGGACGTACCATCGACAACTGTATCCAGACCAACGGTACCTTGCTGACGGATGAGTGGTGCGAATTCTTCAAAAAGAACACCTGGCTGGTAGGCGTGTCCATCGACGGGCCACAGGAGTTCCACGATGAATACCGCAAGAACCGTCAGGGACGTCCGTCGTTCACCAAGGTAATGCAAGGCATCCACTTGCTGAAAAAACACGGGGTAGAATGGAATGCCCTGGCCGTAGTGAATGACTTCAACGCAGACTATCCGCTGGACTTCTATCATTTCTTCAAGGAAATTGACTGCCACTACATCCAGTTTACCCCGATTGTAGAGCGTATCAGCCCCCATGCCGACGGCCGTCACCTGGCCAGTCCGCTACAGAAAGACGAGAAATTAGCCGATTTCTCCGTATCACCGGAACAATGGGGAAACTTCCTCTGCACCTTGTTTGACGAATGGGTACGCCAGGATGTAGGAAATTTCTTCATCCAGTTGTTCGACTCTACCCTGGCCAACTGGGTAGGTGCGCAGCCGGGCGTCTGCACCATGGCCAAGACTTGCGGACATGCCGGCGTCATGGAATTCAACGGCGACGTATATTCGTGCGACCACTTTGTATTTCCGGAATACAAGCTGGGCAACATTCATGAAAAGACACTGGTGGAAATGATGTACAGCGAACGCCTGATGAAGTTCGGACAAATGAAACAAGACTCCCTTCCCCGCCAGTGCAAGGAATGTGAGTTCCTCTTTGCCTGCAACGGTGAATGCCCGAAAAACCGTTTCGCCCGCACAGCCGACGGTGAGCCGGGACTGAACTACCTGTGCAAGGGATACCATCAGTTCTTCCAACACGTAGCCCCCTACATGGATTATATGAAAAAAGAACTGCTGGCCGAACGTGCTCCGGCCAACATCATGGAAGCTATAAAAAAAGGAGAGCTCTAAAGCCCTCCTTTTTTTATAGTTGCCTGAAGATATCACCTCAATCGTTCTTCAACAACACATTCTGAATAGCCTCCTTCAGGTTCTTCTTAGGCAAGGCTCCCTGTGCCATCTGTGGAGTGCCGTTCATCGGCACAAACAACAGGGAAGGCACACTGCGGATACCAAACAAGGCTGCCAGTTCTTCCTCTTCGTCTACATTCACCTTATAGATGTCTACCTGTCCGGCATATTCATCGGCCAGCTCATCCAATACCGGAGCCAGCATCTTGCACGGACCACACCAGGTGGCATAAAAATCAATCAAGGCCGGACGCTCACCCAGGAATTTCCATTCGTTCGGATTCGCTTCATAATTTGCTACTCTTGTCAAAAAATCTGCTTTGGTTAAATGTACTGCACTCATATTCTTCTGTTTTTAAATTTTTACTTACTTTCTTTTGTTGCCTGATAAGGTTTCACAAAATCCTTATACAATGCTTTGTTCCCGGACGAGGTGCCGCATCCTCCTGCCGCACAGCAGGACCAGTTCACCATAGCCATCAGCATCAACAACCCGCCCAATACTATCATCAGGGAGTCTGAAGCATAGATGCCATAAGCGGCAAACACTGCTCCCGAAAGGAGGCGTATCACCCGGAGAACATCCCAATTACGAAATAACCTTTTCATTGTCAACACCTTTTTTGTTTGTTTCTGATGCAAATGTAGATGGAAATGCGCAGGGGCACAACAGATTTTATTTATCTTTGTATTGATAAAATCTATTGAACCATGACATTACAGCAGATGGAATATATCGTGGCACTGGACAAGTACCGCCACTTTGTGCTTGCAGCCGAGGCATGCGGCGTGACACAGCCTACCCTCAGCGCGATGATTCAAAAGCTGGAAGAAGAACTGGATGTCAAGATTTTCAACCGCGACCGGAAGAATATCACCCCTACCCGCATCGGCGAAAAAATCATCCGTCAGGCACAGATTGTGCTGAATGAAACCCAGTGCATAAAGGAAGTGGTAGCCGACGAAACGGACAGCATGAACGGTAACCTGCGTATCGGTATTCTGCCCACCATTGCTCCCTACCTCGTGCCCGACTTTATCCATCATTTCCGGAAAACCTACCCGCACGTAAGCCTGTTCATTGATGAGAAAGAAAACAAGTCATTGCTACAGGAGCTGCACTATGGCAACCTGGACATTATCCTGACCACCCCGCCGGAGGACTTGAACGGCCTGTTAGAGATTCCGGTCTATACCGAGAAGTTCGTGGCCTACTTTTCTGAAGCATGCGACCAGGCCAAAAGCTGTATCGCCAACGGTACCCTTCCTCCCGAACAAATGTGGATTCTGAAAGAAGGTCATTGTGTACCCAACGGCGGAATGAATTTCTGCAAAAACAAGGACATCGGCAATCACATCTATGAGGCCGGAAGCATCGAGACCCTCATAAAAATCGTGGACCGGAACGGTGGATATACCATCATCCCCGAACTTCATATTGCGTCGCTAACCGAGAAACAGAAAGCCCATGTCCTGCCTCTTCAGGCAAATCCTCCGGCACAACGCCACGTATCCATTCTTATCAAAGAAGACTTTATCCGCGAAAGAATGGTCAATGCGGTCATAGATACTCTTAAATCCATCATTCCCGCTTCTATGTTAGAAAAACGGCTGTCTTCACATTCCGTCAGATTACGGCACTCAAAGAGCGAATGAATGACAATATGTCACAGAATAAGACTTTTTGTCTTTATGATTTAAATTTAAAGTGACAATTTGTTACAATCTATTCCATCAGACAGCTAATATAGTTTGCAAAGGTTTAAAAATCGGCATAGAAGGTTTAAAATAAAGGTACTACATTAAAAATGGAAGTTACAACAACCTCCATTCAAGATTTGTGGTACACTGTTTGCAAAAGAGTAAGTGAACTTGAATTTCAAAAGGGTTCGGGTTCAGAAACAAAATTGATTAACAACTAAAAATAGGAGATTACAACTATGATGCCGACTAGAAAATATTACAATCAGAACTGGTTACCAAGTATCTTTAATGACTTCTTCGATAACAACTGGATGGAAAAAGCAAACGCTACCGCACCTGCAATCAATGTGGTGGAAAGCGACAAGGATTACAAAGTAGAAGTAGCCGTTCCGGGAATGACTAAAGAGGATTTCAATATCCACTTGGGTGATGAAAACGAACTGGTCATCTCCATGGAAAAGAAAGTTGAAAACGAAGACAAAGAAAACAAAAAATACTTACGACGTGAGTTCTCTTACACCAAGTTCCAACAGTCACTTTACTTGCCCGACAATGTCGATAAAGAAAAGATTACTGCCAATGTAGCAAATGGTGTATTGACTATTGAGCTGCCAAAGTATTCTCAGGAAGAAAAAGCAAAAATTAATCGTGTGATTGAAATACATTAATCATCACAAATAACGGAAAACTCTCGTCTGCATCCATTGTGGGCGAGAGTTTTTATTTTGGAACTAACTTAAAACGATTGATATATGGCATTTATTGATTACTATAAGATTTTGGGAGTAGACCGTAATGCCACTCAGGATGAAATCAAGCAGGCATACCGGAAGCTGGCCAAGAAATATCATCCTGACCTGAACAAGGATGACCCGTCGGCAGAAGGAAAGTTCCAGCAAGTGAATGAAGCCAACGAAGTATTGAGCGATCCGGAAAAGCGTAAGAAATACGACGAATATGGCGAACACTGGAAACATGCCGATGAGTTTAAGCAGGAACGTGAGGCATACAGCAGGGCACAGCAACAGCACGGTGGCTCCGGCTACTGGTACTCCATGAACGACGGTGAATTTACGGAAGGATTTGGAGGAACAGGGGCAAGCGGCTTCTCCGATTTCTTCGAACAGCTTTTCGGCCACGGAAGAGGTGGACGAGGAGGATACCACACCATGTCGAGGGGACAGGATATAGAAGCACAGATGCACTTGTCGCTCAATGAAGCCTACGTCACCCACAAACAGACTTTCAGCATCAACGGTGAAAATATCCGTATCACTGTGCCGGCAGGTGTGGCCGACGGACAGACCATCCGTCTGAAAGGCTACGGCCAGAAAGCCATGAACGGAGGAGAAAACGGAGACTTGTACATCACCTTTGTCATCGATAAGGATGATACCTTCGAACGTAAGGGAGATGACCTCTACACCCACGTCAATATCGACTTGTACACTGCCGTACTGGGTGGAGAAGTACAGGTGAAGACCATGGACGGAATGGTCAAATTGAAAGTAAAACCGGGTACACAGAACGACACGAAGGTCCGTTTGAGAGGAAAAGGATTCCCGGTGTACAAACAGACCGGCCAGTTCGGCGATATGATTGTATCGTACCACATCAATATCCCGACCTCCCTGACCGAAAAGCAGAAGGATTTGTTCAACCAGCTGCGCGCTGCCAGCTGATAAGATATAAGTAACCCCGTAGGAGGTTTCCGCAAATGCGGAGGCCTCCTACGTTTTTTTGTGTGGCTATACATAGCAAACCTTCCCTAAATTATCAAGTTAAAACTGCAATGATAAAGATGCGCAATTCCATTTTTTATATCACATAATATTTCATATATTTGCAATTATACATAAATATCCCTCTTTATTTTATGAATCGTATCAAACAAATACTTGAAGAAAAGGGAATCACGCAAATCTGGCAAGATGAGAAAATAGATGAAAGTTTTAGCCAAACTAATGCGTATGTATGCAACCGTCGACAACCAAGGATAGAATGGCTATATGAAATTGCTTCTTTATTGGATGTTGAAACGAAAAATTTATTAGTCAATAATCAAGAAATAAAGAAGTAATCAATGATAGAAGTCAATCAGATAATCAAGAACTTAATCCCAACGGAACCTGTCACCATCATCAAGTTACAGCCTCTCGGGAATATGTATTCCATTAAATACACAGGAGTAAATACTCACAAAACTAGTACCAAAGTAATTAGTAAAGCTCAATTTGAGTCTTTGGAAGTATTGACAGCAGAAGGCGAATTTAATTTTAAAGGAGCTCCAGAGAAGTTTGTCATGTTTGCAGAAGCAGAACGCATCCATTCAGCTTATCAGTTTGACCCATTATTTGCCATTAACTGCAGTGTGGTCGACCCTCTTCCTCATCAAGTTGAAGCGGTTTACAAATACTTATTACCTCAGCCCAAAATTCGTTTTCTTTTGGCTGATGATACAGGTGCCGGGAAAACCGTCATGACAGGGCTTTTACTGAAAGAGCTGATTATGCGTGGTATCATTGAACGCATTCTGATTGTAACCCCAGGTGGTTTGACAAAACAATGGCAAGAAGATGAAATGGGAGTCAAATTCAATATACCTTTCACTTTAGTCAACCGCAGTCTGTTTACAGCAGATCCTAACATTTTCCGTACAGCCAATAAAGTCGTCACATCGATTGACTTTATAAGTCGGGAAGATATCTTGTCTGTGGTCAGCAATACAAGTTGGGATATGGTCATTTTTGATGAGGCCCATAAATTATCAGCATACGAATACGGACAAAAAACATACAAATCCAAACGTTATGAGGCAGCTTATGTCTTATCGCAACAATGCGAACACTTACTTTTATTAACAGCGACTCCTCATCGTGGAAGAACAGATACGTTTAAAAAGTTACTGCAATTATTGGATGAAGATATTTTTGCTACAGATGATGTAGCTTCCGACAGAGTCAAAGAATTAAGTAAAGAAGGGTTGAATAAATTCTTCATCCGACGTTTAAAAGAAGACATGAAAGATTGGGATGGCCATCCATTATACAAAAACCGTTTTACAAAGACCATTTCCTACCAACTTACACCTGAAGAGAAATACCTTTACGACCAAGTGACTAACTATCTGACTAGACGAAAAGAAGAAGCTACTGAAGAAAAAAATATTCATGTCAGTTTAGCATTAGCCGTCATGCAACGCCGTTTGGTCAGCTCCATTTATGCCATTAAAAACACGCTGTACAAACGTTGGAATGCCTTACAAGGTATTGTTGATGAAGTAAATAAGAATCCTAACATATGGAAACAGCGTCAGAAACTAGAACTGATTGATGTAGACAATATAGACCAATATGATGATTTGGAAGATGACGAAAAAGATGCACTCGATAACATCCTTTCCGATCCAAAAAAATTTAAGTTATTCACAACCTCCAAAAGTCTGGCAGAAATAGCCAATGAAGCACAAGAAGTTAAACGCCTATACGACATTACCAACCACCTTTATAATCAGAATCAAGAAGAAAAGAAGTACATTCAACTCAAAGAATTACTTAAAAGCCAAGGAGTGATTAATGGACAGAAACTGGTGATTTTTACTGAACATAAAGATACTCTTACCTATCTACAAGAACGGCTAACCAATAATGGATATAAAGTGTCTGTCATTCACGGTGGCCTGTCGGTGGACGAACGCCGGGCTGCCCAATGGGAATTTATGTCTCCAGAAACTCAAATTTTGATTGCGACCGATGCTGCAGGTGAAGGTATTAATCTGCAGTTCTGCAGACTACTCATCAACTGGGATATCCCCTGGAATCCGAACAGGTTAGAGCAACGAATGGGACGTATTCATCGTTACGGTCAAAAAGAAGACGTGCTTGTCTTCAACTTGGTAGCGGACAATACCCGCGAAGGACAAGTATTAGCCAAACTACTCAATAAACTGGATATCATTCGGGAAAGCATGGGGGATGACCGTGTTTACGATGTCATTCAAGATGTGCTGAAAGATGTCAGTCTGGAAGCAATCATTGCCTCTGTGTTTGACGGAAAAGAATCAGACTTAGATCGCTTCCTGGCTCAAAACAACCAAGAGATTGAGAAAGAGTTCAAATGTCAGATTGAAGCACAACAAAAAGCTATTGCCCATAGTCCGGTAGATTATAAGGATGCCAGACTTTTAAAAGAAGACTCTGATGAAAAGCGTCTGCAGCCTATCTACATTCAATTATTCTTTGAACGGACATTCAAATATTTAGGAGGACGTTACGAAAATGTACAGAAAGGAATTTATAAAATTACAACCATCCCTGAGATTCTCAGCAAGCAGTTAAAAGAAAACTATAATATACTTGCCGATAATCTGAATCAACTCTTATTTTGTTTCGACAAACAAATATTTCTTGATTACCAGAATACAGCCGCTATTTTAGGAAAAGTACATTACATAAATCCTGGTAATGCATTGTTCGATGCTCTGACAGATTGTGTGCGTAAAGACTTCAAAGAAGAAATGCTGAAAGGAACCATATTGGTTTCACCGGAAGATACGGAAGAATACTTTGCATTTTTCGTAAAGAACCAAATTACTGATAATCGTCCTAGTAAAGGAGATGATAGCATTGCCAACGAGCAGTTGAGTTTCATTTTTCAGACAGCTGATGGAACTTATCACAATACTTCTCCTGCCAAATTCCTGGACCTTCATGCTCCATCGCAATTTGCCAAGGAAATACTTCCACCTGCTACTATTCAAAGTCAGGAAGTAATGAGCTGGGCTTTCGAACATATTACCCTTCCATTATTCGAGGAAACCAAAGTAAAAGTAGAAGAAGATGTAGCCAAGCGGAAAGAATATTTGCAAACAGCTTTCAACCAGATTATTATGGACTTGGATATCGCCATCAATGATATGCAGATGAAAGTCTTCATGGGCGATGTAAAACTACAAGAAAAATTATCGTACAAGATGGTACGTAAAGCTGAACTGATGCAAAGACGTGAAGAACGCATTGCCGACATGGAACAAATGATGGAGATATCACCTAAAGAACCTGAAATCATAGGCTGTGCTTATGTCGTTCCACTGACACAAATGGAATACAAACAACATTTCCACATGACACGTGATGAGGAAGTGGAAGAAATCGCAATGCAAGTTGCAATGAATTATGAAACAGGCCAGGACAGAACTCCGGAGGATGTTTCCCACCAAAATTTAGGCTATGATATAAAAAGTATAGATAAATTCGAGCTGAAACGGTATATTGAAGTGAAAGGACGTGCCGGTACCGATGGAGTCATGCTGTCGGAAAACGAATGGAACCGCTTGGCACAATTAGGTGACAAAGCATGGCTCTATATAGTTATAAACTGCAAAACCGCGCCTGAACTTTACAGAATACAGAACCCCGCCATTCGTCTTACCTTTGAAAAGGTATCAAAAGGAGTACAATATTACTTGCCTTTAAAAGAATGGCAACAGAAATATGAACAATAAAAAAAGACTATCATGTATATCAGTGAAGACTTACAACAAGAACTTGATTTCTTTAAAAGAACTAATGAGCATTTTGAGATTGAGGCTGGAAAAAGTTCCACCGAAGTGAAGAATGCAACGAATGAGATTCTTTACATGGCCATGTCTGCATCATTAGTCATGGATTATTCAGAAGATGGTTTCTTTGAAAATTTCGTCATCACCGACAAAAGTATTTCAGGACGTTCTGAATTGCAAATTGATGCGTATGCTCTTATTGAAACCGAAAGTTCAAAAGTAAAACAGCTTCATATTTTCCAATACAAGCTATACGCAAACGATTCCAAAAGCGCGTCTCCCGTGGAGTTACTCAATTTTGCGACTTTTGTGAACAATAATTTTGTACACCCGGAGTTTCTGGAAAAACCTTCGGACAATGAAGTAGTAGCTGAAATAAAAACAAAATGTGATGAGTTTCTGAAAGGAAGAAGAGATCGTCGCATCATCGTATATTGCCATTATATCAACAATGCTACAGGTATCTATCGCAATAATGAAAAAGAAATAAATAATGTCTTAGCCCGCTTCAACGCAGACCGGCAATTATTAGGATTTTCCATTCAGGTATATGGAGTGAAAGAAATTTTGGAACTGGCCAGAGAAGGAAAAATCCAAGTAGGAAGTGAATCCCTAGAATTAGTTAATGAAGGAATGTATTCTTACCGACTTGAAGATAACTCCAAACGCGAAAGTCTTGGATTACCTAAGAAAGTGATTGTGGGGATGTGCAATGTCAATGAATTCATCCGGCTGCAGAATAAATATCACCACAACCAACTGTATGCAGAAAACATCAGATTATACCTGGGTGACCGCGGAAATGTTAACAAGGATATCATTGCAACCATTACCAGCAGTGAAAGTCTTTGGTTTCCTTATATGAACAACGGGATTAGTATCATTTGTGATGCCTTGACCATTGGCAACACAAATGCAGCAAAACATGTGCAAACTTTTACGTTGGAGAACATGCAGATTATCAATGGATGCCAGACAGTCAATGCGTTATATAGTGCAAAATACGGTGAAAACACGCGGGACAATTTCAGGCCGGCCAATGTTATGGTGCGAATTTATGAAATTAATCCGTCACAGACCGACTTCAAAATGAATATCATCAAAGCAACAAATAATCAGAATTCTGTAAAAAGTTATTCTTTGATGGCTAATGACCCTATACAAATACGCATTGCTGAAGTCCTCAAAAAGTTCAACATCATTTATGACCGAAAAGGAGAAGGCAAGAATATACAGGGGAATCAAATGATTATAAGCATGGTCAATGTAGCATTAGCTTACAGAGCAGTTTACCTTTTCATGGCACGTTCATTACGCTCCGGTTTAGGCAAATCACGTGTATTCCAAAAGACCGAATATGATAAGATATTCAATGGCAACTTGCTGGAAGAAGGGAATGAAAAACAACTGGATGAATTATGTTTTAAATTTATCATTGCCAATGGTATACTCGATGCCATAAGAGAGCAAATCCAACAAGATAATGCAAAGTATCTGGGGAAACTCCCTATCTTCAAAAAAAGTACCTATTACTTGGCCGGATATATGTATGCTTCTCGGAAAACGGATTTCGATGCTTTACAGAAAAATATGACAGAAGTCTTCCAATCAGACAATGAACAAAAACTGAGAGGAATGAATTTTCCGAATAAGGTAACCGAAATCGTAAAAACGTACTTTGATGCAATGGTTACCAGCTTCATCGCATTTTATAACAACTTAAAGGACATTGACAAAACAGACATTGACAACCTCCTGAAGAACAAATCTTTTGATGAAGCCTACAAAAAAGAACTTGAAACAATGATTGGTAAACTTCCGGATATAGAAGATTAATTATGACAAAAGCAAAGAAGCTCATAGAAGTAGCAATGCCGATTAAGGAAATCTCGGCAGAAAGTGTACGCGACAAATCTATCCGTCATGGACATATTTCCACCTTGCATCTGTGGTGGGCCCGTCGGCCATTGCCTGTATGCCGGGCGGTAATATTTGCAAGTCTGGTACCCGATCCGCTGGATCCGGAGTGTCCGCAAGCATTCTGTGATGCTGTGCAAGACCTGCTGGCCAATAATCCGCTTTATGCCCCTTATCCAGATATTCCCTATACATCTATCTATGACCCGATGCCTGACAACCTTCGCAACCGACTGTTGATGTTTATCGGGAAGTTTTCACCTGCCTGCCAAAAAAATATGCTGGCCGGAAAAACGACTCCTTCCAAGGACCAAGTGCAAGAAGGATGCCTGATAAAATGGGAAAGTAAAAACGACCCTACAGTGCTTCGTCTGGCTCGTTTGCTGATATGGGTAGCCTACAATTCCGAACTACGTTCTGAAGCCACATACACAGACTTGGCTGTAGAATTTGATGAAGCTTCTAAAGCCATCACGAACGCTGAGACTGCATTGTATCACACGACAAACCGACATCTCACTTCTCCAGAGGTAACAGCCAAAGAAGCCGCCTAACAAAAGGCTATCGAGAAATTCCAGAACCGGATGCCCAGCGTATTCGATCCTTTTGCCGGTGGTGGCGCCATACCCTTGGAAGCAGCCCGTTTGGGGTGTCGTTCTTTCGGTAACGACATCAACCCCGTAGCGCATATCATTGAAAAAGGTTCGGTAGAGTTTCCTCAAAAATACGGAAAACCTATCACCTACACTCACGAGGAATTTATGACTTTATATGGTAAAGAAGGAGTAAAGTTGTATACCGAAAATTTTGGAGGAATGCCTACGGGCAATGTAGAAATACCCAATAGATTGTCTTTCGATGTAGAATATTATGCCAAAAAGTTACTAGCCATGACTGAGGCCGAAGTGGGGCATCTTTATCCTGCGGACGAAAAAGGGAACAAGCCCATAGCTTATTATTGGACACGGACAGCTACGTGTTCTAATCCTTCTTGCAAAGCAGAAGTACCTCTGCTAAAGCAGTTTTATTTGGCAAATACCAAATCGAAAAAGGTATACCTGAATCCTATCATCCATGGTACTGATATTCAGTTCGAAATAAAAGAAGGAAGTTATGACGAGAAAGCCTTACCCGGATGGAATAACCGAGGAAATATGACTTGCCCCTGCTGCGGAAATATCACACCAGTAGATCAGGTTAAACAACAATTCATAAACAAATCTACATCTGAAAAGCTATTAGTACGCATTTTTGAATCAAAAACAGGTAAAGAATACAAACTTGCCAATAATATTGTTTATGATTTTACAGAAAACAATAAGGTCGAATATCCATCAGAAATAATGCCTATACATTATTCGCAAGCTTTTCCATCATGTACTTGGGGATTCTCAAAATGGGGAGATATATATTCCTCCCGTCAATTGTATATGCTATCTACATTCATAAAAAATTTATCCAAATTAAAATCCGAAATAAACACATCCGAATATCATCAAGCTCTGCTCACTTTCCTTGCCATCTGGTTTGACCGTATAGCCGTGGCAAATACCTCATTAGGCAGATGGCATATAAGCGGAGAAAAACTAGAACATCCCTTCAGCCGCCAGGCCATTGCCATGGTTTTCGATTACCCGGAATCCAACCCTTTCTGCAACAGTTCGGGTAGTGCCCTCAACCAACTGGAGTGGATAATCCGTTACATCGAGTCGGAAAGCAATTCTCCTTTTGCTGCATTGTTAGCAAATGCTTCCAGTGGAGAAAAAGGACAATTCGCTGCCAAGACACTGACTGCTGTCGTAACAGACCCCCCTTATTATGATGCAATTGGATATGCAGACTGCTCCGATTTATTCTATGTTTGGATGAAGCGCACATTGGGAGACGTCTACCCCATCAACTTTGCTACTCCCCAAACCCCAAAGGCAGAAGAGTGTACGGCATTGAAACACCATCACCACAATAGTGAGGCAGAAGCCAAAAAACATTTCGAAAACAAACTGACGGCTATTTTTGATGCCATCGAATACCAAACTTCTGAGATTGTCAGCATTATGTTTGCCCATCAAAGCACCGAAGCTTGGACAACACTTTGCAATTCAATATTAGGAGCAAGAATGAACATTACCGGCAGTTGGCCCATGGATACAGAATTAGTAAATAGAAGTAGAGGAATAGGGAGTGCAGCCCTCGAATCGTCTGTAACCGTTTCATGTCGCCCGTCTGAACGTAACGGATTCGAAAGTTTCAAACGAGTGAAACGAGCCATTGAAACCAAAGTCACAGAAGAAGTCAATGCCCTCTACGAATTGGGGTTTCGGGGAGCAGACCTCTTGACAGCCTGCTTTGGACAAGCTGTCAGTGAATTTGGGAAATACGAAACAGTAGAAAAAGCAGATGGTAGCGAAGTAACCGTAGGTGAGCTTTTAGAATTAGCCCGGACTGCGGCATTTAACGCCTTACTAAGCGGTTTTGACGGAGATGAATATACCCGTTTCTATATCGGCTGGTTACAGATGAACGGCATGGGAGATACAGACTTTGACGATGCAGCCAAATTTGCCCGCGTGGGAATGAGCGTCAACATTAGTGACATTTTCGCTCACAATCTACTTATCCGTACCGGTAACAAACAACATCTGGCTACCTACGCCGAACGAACGGTAAATGAAAAATTAGGTATAAGTGCCAGTGACCCGCTGATAGACCAAGTACACCGGGCCATGGCCAATTGGCGGGATGGCGACCGTGGAAAAATCCTTCATCACATACATATAGTAGGAAAAGAAGCCAACAATCCTTTCTGGCGTGTGTTGGCATCCTTGAAAGAACTGTTGCCGGAAGGAGATGACTTAACACAAGTACAGGAGCTAATTTCTAATTCGGCCGACCTGATACAGCATTGCGGAGAAATCATGACCTACACCCAAGGCACATTATTTAATTAACCTGTCAATACCAATAGAATTATAGATATGAACGATAAGATACATAAAGCCCTCGGCATCTTTCTAGATGCCATGCGTCCATTTGTAATAGGTTTCCTGCAACAACATTTTCCGAATGAGCCATGGGAAGGATTATATTTTTCCAGATTGAAAGTTCCCAAACGGGCCACCTGGAATCAGGCTCTGAAAGCACAAGGTGAAAATCAATCATGCATCAGCCTGATTGATTACAATAACTTAACGGATTTTGCACTCGGTTTTAAGCAAGAACTGGGTATAGAATTCGGAACGCCGGATAAGGCAAATAAGTTCATCAGTTATCTGCAAGAACTGAAAGATATCCGCAACAAGTGTAACCATTATCAAGTTTTGGATAACGAAGAAATAGACGGTGCTTATCTCTATATTAAACAGGCAGCCAAACTGATGAAAACGGATGAACTAGTCAGTGAAATAGACAAAATTAAGGATCAAGAACAACCAATGGCACAGCCCGTTCAAGCAATGGCTCCTCCAATGCAAACAACCGTCGTAACCATGCGAGAAGATGCTCCTATTCCTGCATGGTTCACTAACGTATATCCTCATTACGACATTCGCAACGGCGTACTAGATGAATCAGTTTTTGCGGCCAATCTGGGAGAAGTAGCCTTGGGTATCGGACAGGAAGTTTATAACAATCCGACGATGTTCTTCGAGAAAACCTATATCACTGCCGGACTTCGGGACATTGCCAACCGGGTGGTTCGTGCATTGAATGGTGAAGAAAGTGAGAACCGAGTCATCTCATTGCAAACAGGATTTGGTGGTGGTAAAACCCACACCTTGATCTCATTATATCATATAACCAAAGCTGGACGTTCATTATTAAATTCTGCTTATACAGCCCATCTATTAAATGAAAACATACGCCCTGAATACAATGACGCAAAGGTTGCCGTCTTTACCAACAACACAACCGATGTCGCACAAGGACGTACTACCGAAGAAGGTATAACCATTCATACCCTATGGGGCGAATTAGCCTATCAATTAGGAGGAGCAGAAGGCTACAATAAGGTACGTGCCAACGATGAAAGTCGGACAGCACCTTCTTCTTCTATATTCAAGCCTATTCTGGCTCAAAACACACCTTCTCTAATCCTTATTGATGAGTTGGCTGATTACTGTAATAAAGCCAATGGAATAATGGTAGGTAAAGGCACCCTTTATACACAAACAGTAAGTTTTCTGCAAACACTGACCGAATCAGTCGCTGCAGTGCCTCAATGTGTATTGATAGCCACTCTTCCTGCCAGTGCAACAGAAGTAGCTTCATCAGAAATTGGCCAACAGATACTCTCTTCTTTGGAGAACCGTATTGTACGTGTGGGTACTGGTATCAAACCAGTAGATGATGAAGAAATATTCGAAGTGGTTCGCCGTAGGTTATTTGAAAATGTCGGCAATCCAGATACAATAGAACAAGTTCTGACACGGTACAAAAATACCTACCACAACCGACGTTCCGACTTACCAGCTGAAGCAGACCGCATAGAGTATATCAATAAAATGCGTAAAGCTTACCCATTCCACCCCGAACTAATAGATATGTTCCGATTAAAATGGGGAAATGACCCTCATTTTCAACGCACACGAGGCGTATTACGTTTGTTAGCCTCCATTGTCAAGGATTTATGGAGTCGCCGCGGTTCTTTAAGCGGGTCACAAGCTCTGATACACACTTCAGATGTCAACCTTGCCAATTTACCAACTTTAACAGGAACTATCACCAGCCTAATAGGCAGCCAATGGGAAACGGTGATGCATGCCGATATTATAGGCACCTCAAGCAATGCTTATAAAATAGATAACGAAGACCCACAAAGCAATAGCTGTAAATACAGTTTGGCACAAGGAATAGCCACTACACTGTTAATGAGTAGTATAGGTGGATCGCAGAACAAAGGATTAAACATAGAACAATTAAAACTTTGTATGCTTCGCCCATCTGCATTCCAGCATAGCGAAATCAACAATGCCCTGAACAAATTGGAGCAGGTTGCTTATTACCTTTATTCAACCAATGTTGGAGCCAAAACTTATTGGTTTCAAGCAAAGCCTAACATTAATATTCTAATTAATAGTGCCAAATCAGAAATATCAGCAGCCGATGTCAAAGCTGAAATACTAAAACGTCTAAATAATCAAATAAACAGCAACGGACAACTGCGCATATTAATCAACCCATCAGGTGATGTTCCCGAGCAGAAAACATTGACCTTAGTCATATTAAGTCCGGACTATGCTACCCAAATCAACTCAATTAACAAGAAAGTTGAAAATTATGTAGAACAGATTGCTACTAAAAAAGGAAGCACACAGCGCGTTTTCCGGAATACAATATTCTATCTGACTTGCTCTGAAAGCCAGCTTGGGTTATTACAATCTAAACTGACAGAGTACTTAGCATGTGAAAGAGTACAACATGAATATAGCGGACAATTGGACACAGACCAAAAAAAGGATATTATTGACAAGAAGAATGATGCAAACGAACAAGCTAATACCCAGTTGATTTCTGTGTATAACATAGCTATGCGTTACTCTGCAACCGATGGTTTAGAAGCCTTGGAATTACATGACTTTGCCCGCGATATGCAGACGCAAATTACGGACAAATTAATGGAAGCTATCATTGAAGAAGAATGGTTGATACGCTCGATTGGCATTGGAACATTGAAAGCAAACCGCTTGTATCCTACTCTCGAAAATCCTATTAATGTAACGACACTGTATGAAGCCTTTCTGCAATATGATGACAAACCTATGATTACAGGAGCAGATGCTGTAACCAGCACCATCCAAAAATATTGCTACAACGGTGAATTCAATGTGGCTTTCGGAGAAGAAGGAAATTATTCACGTATCTATCATCGTGAAAACATCTTTGGCCTTGATGTCACTGAACGTCAATATTGGCTGATAGATAAGAACGTCATGCCTCAAGATAAGGTAGAAACGGAATCTGAAGATAACAAGACAAAATCAGAAAACAATTCCCATACACCACCAGATAATTCTCCGCATAAACCGGATGATGTTTCATCACAACCAGTACGTCATTTTAAATCTATCAAAATTTCCGGTAAGATTCCAGTAGACCAATGGACTCAATTATTCTCTAGTTTCATTGTGCCACTAAATCAAAACAATCTAGAGATTGAAGTTTCTTTTAAGGCTAGTTCCACTCTTGCTAAACCACTTGACGAATCAGCTCAGATTTATAAAATAGTGAAGGAATCAGTTCAACAATTAGGATTAAAATTAGAAGAGATAGAATAATAGGAATAAAATCAGACATTTAGAATCCATTTAAAAGGTTACTCTTTCAGAATGGATTCTATTTTTTTCTATTGCTGTCCGATAAAATCGATTACATATAAAAAATCCCGTAAGCTTCCAAAATTGGCGTATTGACTAGCATGTCTCTTT
>UMFU01006488.1_pt1 | contig 25659 bp, 15 predicted proteins | sample 1965091 | NCBI WGS metagenome assembly UMFU01 (sample SAMEA4836054, study PRJEB28245) | human gut metagenome | biome: gut microbiome; material: fecal sample | place: Denmark | collected 2008
AGGAAATCCGAGCCACCTTCATCGTGGATCCGGATTTGGTCCGCAAAGTGAAGTACATTTCCCTCGTGGAAGGCATTCTCTTGAAAGACGTTATCTCTGAAGCATTGAACAACTATGTGAATATTTGGGAGGAAAAGAACAAGAAAATCCGGTTGCCGAAGGCGAAGTGAGTATATGAAAATTAAGGGAGCAAACCACCTTAGTCTGCTCCCTTAATGCTTCTGATACCTTTTGAAATTATCAAGGCATCATTCAAAGGATATTAAACCTTACCAGTTGTCATCTTCATTGCCAACCAAGCCATTCTTAACACATTCTTCAATCTTATCCATCACAACATTAGAGTAAGCATAAGACATGATAAGGGCTTTACTGGATGTTTTTTTGTGAGAATCTTTCTTGGTTGAAAATGGGAAACATTCATCCAATACCCAATTTTCATCGGAACGTGAAGGCACACTACCGCCGATGGCTCCAACCCATCCACCACCAACTTGGCGGACAACAGAATAGAAAGGTACCGTATAGGTCACTCGTATCTTGTTGTCCTTGATGTCGCATTTGATAATCGGCTTGATATTTACGCTATAGGCGTTCATGCCACCTGCATGCTGGGCAATGCCAGACATGAAGCCCTGGGCGATAATGCTTCCAAGTTCCTTGTCGTTCAGCTGGATAACGGAGTTGGCATCATTAAAAGTTGCAGAGAACCAATAGTTCAACAGCACGTAGAGTTGATCTTTTGTTTTTCCCGGAGATTCAATTACCTGAGTAAAGGTCAAGGCATTATTCTTGTCCAACTTAAGCTGGCTACCCAAGTTCTCAGCGGCATCCACCCATTTTTCACCATACTTTTCCTTGGCATAGTCTTCCAATTCTTCTGTTCGCAGAATCTGCGCATTGATAGATAAGGCACAAAATACCAGTGCCATGACAGAAATTACTTTTTTCATTGCGTTGTTTGATTATAGATTATATACTTAATTTTTCGGTTTCTTTAAGGCCTTTTTTGTTTCTGAAAGCAAAGTTATAAGGTTTATTTCGGATTGCCATGACTCTGTATCAACATGGACTAACATGGATAGAAAACCTTTTTGAAAAGGAGGTTTTTGGCACCAAACATGCCATCTAAAGTGTTGCACGGCATGATTATGAAGAAAAAGCACGTAGTGAGTGAAGATAAAGGCTTCTACTTGTCTAAAATTGACAAGTAAATGCTATCTTTGTTGAGCAATAACAATTTATTTTGCACACATGGTAAATTCAAACATGTTACTCGCACGAATAAAACAGCTCCGTAATGAGCTGAATGTACAACAGCGTCAGATTGCTGACGCCATTGGTGTGGATGCACCAATGTATAGCAGGATTGAAAGAGGCATTCGTCCTTTTCGAGATGAGTATATCGTCCCTATAGCGGACATACTTCATGTGGAAGAGGAAGAACTGCGGTCTTTATGGACAGCTGATAAGATTATCAATGTAACCAAGGATGAATCTACGCTGGTAGCACAGCGTGCCCTTCATCTTGCTAACAGTGAAATGAAGACCAATTCCCAGGAGTAAATGGCTGATTTGAAACATGGACTAACTTGGATATGGTTAAGTAAAACTTAGATGGTATTTTTGTAGATTATGGCAGATAAAACAACCCCGATGGATGGCATACAGGAAATCGACGAATTGGTTTTGGAAGATAACCAACTGGTTTGTGTGCTGACTAATAAGGTCGTGAAAGCGACAGATAAAGAACTGACCCTTCAGTCAATGATAGATATGATGGCTGAAGAATATGGATTTGCTCCTGAAGACATGGAACGTGACTTTAGGGTGACTTACCAAGAGCCTGATTCTGAAAAGAGTCGGGCTCAAAGTGTTGATTTGGCTATCTTCAATGAAGGTAAGGCACATGAGGTGGAGAACCTCATTCGCTTTGTTGTTATTGCCAAAGACGCAAAAGTAAAACCGACGGATGCGAAGAAAGGCGCAGAAGCCATGCTCGACAATATCCTGACGTTTACAGATTGTGAATTTGGATGCTGGACCAACGGGGAGGATTTGCTGTACCGCTATTATACGGAAGATGACTTTGGACAGGCGGATGTACAAGATATTTCCGATTTCCCGGCTAATGGTCAAACGCTTGCCGACCTGGAAGCGCAGGGCGATCGTGCCATGCCCCGTAAGCCGGCAAACGAATCGTTGATTAAGACATTCAAGCGCTGTCATGACTATATCTATGGCAATGAAGGCATGAAGAAAACGGCTTTTTGGGAGCTGCTGAACCTGATATTCTGTAAGCTTTATGATGAGAAACGCCGCAATGCCGATGCCAAAGAGGGCATCAGCTATCGTCGCCGTTTCTGGGTGGGCGTAACAGAGCAATTCACGGAAGAAGGCCGAAAGGCAGTTGCCACTCGTGTCCGTGGGCTTTTCGAGGAACTGAAGGACAGCCAGATGTTCCGCGATGTCTTCGACGGTTCTGAGCAAATCATGCTCTCTGACCGTGGACTGGCTTTTGTTGCTGCAGAATTGGCAAAATATTCTTTTTTGGATGCAACGGTCGATGTGAAAGGTACTGCTTATGAAACCATCGTGAGCAACACCTTGAAGCAGGAAGCCGGCCAATTCTTTACTCCGCGAAACATCATTAAGTGCATGGTGGAAATGCTCGACCCCAACGAGGACACCCGTGTACTCGACCCGGCATGTGGTTCGGGTGGCTTCCTGGTTATGGTACTCGACCATGTGCGCCGCAAAATCACACGCAATCTTTACCCAGATCTGGACGAAGTGCGCTTGGCTGCCCGTGTCAATTCACCCGAAGTGGATGAAAGAGTGCGTCATTATGCCGAGCGCATGATTTTTGGCTTCGACTTCGACCCCGACTTGAAGAAGGCGGCACGAATGAACATGGTGATGGCAGGTGATGGACATAGCAATATTTTCAATATCAACTCTTTGGATTATCCACAGGGTGACAAGCCCGACCGTCCTTTGATTGCAGAAGCTGTGAATGAAAGTATTCTGCACAGTAAGGATAAGGATTTCCGCTTTGATACTTCATCGGACAATGCACAGGGTAAGTTCGATATGATATTTACAAACCCTCCCTTTGGTGCCAAGGTGCAGGTGGATGTAGAGATTGCCCGCCGGTATGCGTTGGATAGCAATGCGCCTGAAGTTCTCTTTATTGAGGCATGCTACAATTTCCTGAAGCCCGGTGGCAAAATGGGTATTGTGTTGCCTGACGGCATTTTGGGTAATCCCAACACGGAAAGTGTGCGTAAATGGATCTTAGAGCATTTCAAGTTGCTGGCTTCCATCGACCTTCCGGTAGAGACCTTTTTGCCTCAGGTTGGTGTACAGGCCTCCTTGCTATTCCTCCAAAAGAAAACAGCAGAAGAATTGCTTATTCCCATCGATAAAGAGGATTACGATGTGTTTATGGCCATTGTTGAGCAAGTAGGTAAAGACCGACGCGGTGTGCCTATTTATAAGAAAGATGAAGATGGTGCAGAGATTCTCTTTGCCCATGAAAAGAAATGGTTGGCTTACACAGAAAATGGTCATGAAATTGTGCGCAGTCGCCGTGAACGTGTAAAGCGTTTGGCTGATGATTTGCCGGAAGTGGCTGCTGCTTATGCTAAATTCTTGGAGGAACATCAGGTATGAAAACGGGTTACATACATAGAAAATCAATGAATCCTTGCGGACTCAGATTTGATTCGAGTTACCATTTAAGTGATGGAGTGGCAGTGAAACGTGTAATTGCGTCTTCTCCTTATCCTTTGATGCCTATAGAAAAGGCGGCAGACCGTATCTTTATTGGCGGTAGAGCAAGACGTGTTTACGTTAAGGATAGAGAACATGGCATTCCTTTTCTAAGTAGCTCGGATATATTGCAAGCCGATTTAGAAGCTGTGAAACTGGCTTCTAAAAAGTACACTCCTAACGTGGAAGATATGAAACTTCAAAAAGGATGGACTTTAATCACAAGATCCGGTACAATAGGTAATTGCGCGTTCGCTAACGCGAAACATGCTCAGAAGCTTGCTTCTGAGGATGTTATTCGGCTGGTGCCGAATAACATCCTCAGAGAAGGATATATTTACGCATATTTAGCTTCTAAACAGGGGTATTCATTATTAACCCAGGGCACATTTGGGGCTGTTATTCAACATATTGAACCAGCCTATGTTGCATCTTTGCCCATACCCGTTGCTCCAGAATCCTTCCAGCAGGAAGTTGATGATTTAATACAGGAGTCGGCAAGGTTGCGTGAAGAGGCTGCTGATGCGTTGCAGCAAGCAATACAGCAAGTTGAAGATATCATTCCTTATCCATCAAAGAAAAATGTTGGATGTGTTTCTTCACGCACTATTCTCTCCTCTCACAATAGAAGATTCGAAGCAAATTATTATATATCAGAAGGTCACGATATTGAAAAATATATCTACAAAAACTTTAAATGGAAGCCATTGGGTCAAGTGTGTGAGGATATATCACGACCTGATATATTTAAAAGATTTTATGTGCAAAATGGCATCGTCTTTCTTGGAGGTGCAGACATTTTTCTTGCTAGTCCTGATAGTAAAAAACAACTATCAAAAACCAAAACGACAAACATTTCTAGCTTGGCTATAAAAGAAAATACCATTTTGATACCAAGATCGGGTACAATAGGAAATGTGGCTTGGGCGCATGCCGGACATGCTCAGAAGCTGGCTTCTGAGGATGTCATTCGGCTACAGCCGAATGACATCCTCAGAGGTGGGTATATCTATGCATTTCTTTCATCTTCTATAGGTAAAGCTCTTATTCAAAAACATATATTTGGATCTGTAATACAACATATAGAGCCCCCTCATTTAAAGTTAATTCCCATTCCTGTCATCGAAGACTCTATCATAGATAACATACATAAACTCGTGATAGAATATAGTAAAAAAGTAGGAAAGGCTATTGAGAACGAACGTCAAGCCATCTCGATGATAGAGCAAGAAATCGAAAGTTGGACTAAATAGAATAGCAATGGAAAATTTAGATATACTTGTTAAAGAATTGTGCAAGCAACCCAATGAATCCGGATGGGTGGAGTTTAAGCACAATAATTGGTCACCAGAAATGATTGGCGAGGACATTAGTGCCCTTGCCAATAGTGCTGTGCTTGCCGATAGAAATAATGCCTACATGATATGGGGCGTAGATGATAGTACACACGATATCATTGGCACAACCGTACGATTAAAGAGCGAGAAGAAAGGTAATCAGGAACTTGAGAATTGGTTGCGCTACTTACTCTCTAAAAATGCAAACTTTGAGTTTCATGATGTCGATATTGATGGAGCGCATGTTGAACTGATTGTAATAACAAAAGCTGAAGGTACGCCTGTTACCTTCCAGAAAGTAGATTATATCCGTTCTGGCAGTTACACCAAAAAGCTAATTGAATTTCCTGTATTGCAAACCCAACTTTGGGATAAATTACGTCATCAGCAGTTTGAAGAGACTTTTACTAAAACGGGGTTGAAACTGCAGGAAGCTATGCGGCTGCTGAACTATGAAGCGTATTTCACGATCATGCGCATTCCGATGCCTGATTCACTTGAAGAATGCGCTCACTATTTGCTCGAAGAAGACCTCTTGGTCAAACAAGACGATGGTCTTTATGCCATCACTAATTTAGGAGCTATTCTTTTTGCAAAGAAACTTTCGTCCTTTTCTCGTTTAGGACGGAAAGCTATCAGAGTAGTACAATATGATAAACTGAACAGATTGGCTATTCTAAAGGAAGAGACGCTCGAAGAAGGCTACGCTATATCTTTTGAAAAGGCAGTTAAAGTAGTAAATATGCTACTCCCCTCTAAAGAAAATATCAATGAGGTTCAGCGAAGCTCAACAAGTACGTTTCCGCTCCCTGCAATTAGAGAGGCCATTGCAAATGCTTGCATTCACCAAGACCTCTATATAACAGGAGCAGGTGTAGTTATTGAACTCTTTGATAATCGTGTAGAAGTTACAAATCCTGGTACACCTTTAGTTGATGTGATGCGCATTATTGATAATCCTCCAAAGTCGCGCAATGAAAAACTGGCATCCCTGATGAGACGTTTAGGCATGTGCGAAGAATTGGGGCGTGGCTGGGATAGAATGGTTATTAGTTGCGAATTAAAACAGATTCCGGCTCCTCGCATACAAATCTATCAAGATGACACAAAAGTAACGTTGTTCTCACATTTAGATTTTACCAATATGCAGATGGATGACAGAATCTGGTCAACATATATGCATGCTTGCTTAAAGTATATAGAAGGTGATGGCATTACAAACAGTTCTCTTAGAGAACGATTTGGGCTAAAACCAACTTCTTCTGCAAGCATTTCAAGACTTATCAAAGAAGCCTTGGAAAAGAAATTGATTAAACCGATTGACTCTGAAACGGGCCAACGCTATATGAAATACATTCCTATATGGGGATAAATTTCTATTTGCTGGTCATTTGCTGACTAGTGTGGTTGGATTAAATACAGCTTGATTATCAGTAGCTTGTGATATAGATCCTATTTGCTGGTCATTTGCTGAGATAAATTGCGGTTATAAATTCGGTTATAATGCTCATTCGTCTTTGTAAAGCGCATTCACTCAATCAAATGCAAGATGGCTTCGGTTATAATTCGGCTATAATCACGAAGCATCAGAACACCATAGCCGTTTCAGGTACACGGCAGATTCTATTTGCCGGTCATTTGCTGAAACGCGCCCATTATGATGATTAGCATTCAGAATCAGCACCTTATCAAGCTGATTCTATTTGCTGGTCATTTGCTGAGGAATTAAAAACAAGAGGTTAAACCCTTTTCTTAAATATAATACATTGTCTATGTCAAAACACCATAAAGAAGAAATAGAATGTCCGCACTGCCATCATAAAGGGGAATTTGACCTTTGGGAGTCAGTGAATGTCGATCTTGACCCTGAACTTCGGGAACAAGTATTGAATTACCGTCTCTTTGTGTGGACCTGTCCAAAATGTGAGAGCCATGTGATCTTACCTTATGATACCCTGTATCATGATATGAAGCACCGCTTTATGCTCTTCTTCTCGTATGAATTTAATGGGGAAGAAGCAGATAAATATGCTCCCATGAAAATGCCTAAAGAATTTTTCATGGATGGATATACTCACCGCATAGTCTATGGACTGAAACGCTTGAAGGAGAAGATTCTGATTTTGGAAGAGGGGTTGAACGATGTGGCTGTTGAACGCATGAAATTCATGATTAGCCATATCGTAGTGCCTGAAATAACAGAAAAGGGATATGAACTCTTTTTCTATCAGGTGGACCGCACGGATGAAGTTTCTGAGTATGGTGCCATCTTCTTTGTCTATCACGACCAGGAGCGGGACGAAGAAATGGTTGTACGCTTTGCCATGGACAATTACTATGAACACTGCCTGGCGGTTGAACTAGATCCGCGCATGCAGGTGGAAGGCTGCATTTGTGTGGACCCAGGATGGATGGCTAAGCAGTTGCTTTGTGACAAAGAAAACCTTTTGCCTGACAACAGAAAGGGAATAAAAGGTATGTTTAAAGATGGAAGATGGGGATTGGTGGACAGCGATGACTGCCCCTTATCTGAATTCAAATACTGGTTTGTGGAGGATGCCCATGAAGGGTATTTCCGTGCCCAAGTGACGGGTGGGTCGGAATATAATCTGTTGCGCCCCAATGGTTCGGAACTGCTGAACCAAAGCTTTTCCTATATCACTGAAGTGCATGAGGGCTTCTTTACGTTTTGGCGCACCAAGCGTAAAACCAAAACAACTCCTACACGCTATCTGCATGGAGTTGGTCACGTGAGCGGTGTTCTCCTCTTCCCTCCCTTGTTCGAACGCTTGAGTTGGTTGGATGAAGAGAAAAAGGAGGCTTACTATGCCGAATTCGATGGCAAACCTTATATCTTGACCACGGATGGCAGTGTATATGACCCGGAACGTCAGCATCTGCCTAAAAAACTGAAGATTATTCCCGAGAAATTTTTCGAGAAACTGGCGAACTGGGTATTGCCCGGACTGCAGTTCTTCTATCGCGATACGGATGCATCGGTCATTGTAGATACTACGTATCATGTGGGTGACGTGCTACGGGCGGGACGTTTTGTTGACGTGACTACCAAACTCTATAAGCCGGCACACAAGCTACGTTTTATCATTGCTTCGGCTCATGCCGCCCTGCTCTGTGAGATAGATGATCTGGTTCGTGAAAATCCTCGCATCAAGAACTGGAACCTCTGTACCTTACACTATGATAGCTACTTCAAGGTGCTGGATGTTTATGAGTTGGACGGGGTAACCCAGATTCTCTTGCTTCATATTCCGGAAGCGGCTGCCCGCTTCTTGGGCGACAAGCCGCTTGACTTCATTCTCGATGGAGTGGGTCCGGATATGAACCTGATTGAAATGGCACGCAAGAGTTTGAGGGAAAAGATGTGCATGGAGGTACACCCACGCTCGCTGGACCCTGAGTTTGTGGAACGAATGTCCCACCCTGTGGGCTTGGATGATGACTTCTATCCGGTTGAGTTGCCGCCTAATGGAGACCCTGTTGAGAAGGAAATGCTTCATCTCAGCAACATGATTCACAAATTGGCAAACGATGCTGACATAGAGGATTTCTATGAGGTGGATGATAACTTTTACTTTCATGGCGTAAAAGAAGATACCATTTGTCACGGTTGCGTGTTTGCAGCTGAGATAAACGATAAAGGAGAAGGATGCGGTTGTTTGGCTCAAGAGGAATTCCGAAAGAATTATCTGAAAGGACGATGTGACCACCGCAAAGCCTCGTATAGTGATCTTTCTGATTACGAACGCCACGAACAGGAAAAGCTCCAAAAAGAAAGCCTCCAGGCTGCCAAGGAATGCAACGCTTATGCACTGGCTTTGGTGAAGGACTTTATAGCCGATGAACTGGAGGGTGACATCAACCGCTTGAAGGATTACGATTTCAATCGGCTGCGTTCGGAAGACGCTTCCCGCCAAAAGGTTGTGGATAAATATCTCACTTGTGCCGGAGGGAATATGCAAGGACCGGACATAGCCATTGTACGTGCCATTGCTTCCCTCGTGTTTGGTAAAGCATGGGAGGAGTTCACGCTCGAAAATATGGACAATTATAAGTTTAAAGTTGATTATCTCCATCAGCTGGTTTACCTTTTTGGATGTCCGCTCGGCTTGGAATGGGGCTTGAAGCAGTTCAAGGGACTGGATAAGTTTAATCCTTCAGAGGAACTGCGGGACCGTGTGGTTCGCTTCTGGAATCTGCATCAGACCATCGGCAACATTATCCTGCTGCCTACCATGCTTACCCAAAACCTGGTGGAGATAAACCTGATAAGAGCGAAACGGCTGTGGCGTAATTATCCGGACAGTTTCTTGAAAGAACTTCGGGAAGAACTGGTGGATGAAACCCATCGCAACAAATATCTTCAATCGGAATGCTACAAGAATCGAAAGATTTATGCCCGTTGTAAAACGAAAGAAGGGTTCGACCGGTTGATGAGAGAACTCCTGCTGGAGGATTTCTTGGATGAAAATGGGCTTCCGGTGCATCGCTTCGCCGGTGTGGGCAGCATGGACAAGGGCCTTGACAGAGAAACATATTTAAAAGCTGTAGATGAGTACTTGGACTTCTGCGAGAAGGAAATTCCGCTGAGAGCCGGACGTATCATTGACAGACTGAAAGATATACTTGACAACAATTAAAAAACGAAATATTATGGCAATCATTAAAAGACCTCCTCATGACGATGGACCAGTAAATGCCGGAGAACAGCGCTTGCTGCGTTTTCTGTCGAGGAATTTGCCTGACAATTTTTACATTATTCCCAATTGTAACATAGCGATTACAGGACCGAACCGCATCATGAAATATTGGGAGTATGACTGTTTGGTGGTGACTCCTCATGCCCTCTACCATATTGAGAACAAGGACTGGGCTGGCAATCTGGAAGGAGACGACTATGCTTGGTTCCGCAATGGTCAGGAAGTGGCTAACCCGCATAAGACGGCTGGGTTAAAGAGCCGTATTCTTGCATCTAAAATCAAGAACCAGCATCCGGATTGGAATTTTGGTCAAATCATTACGTTGGTAACGCTCAGCCATCCCCAACAATCTAAGTTTGGTTTGGATCCTACGTGCGATACCTACAAGCAGACCTTTACATTAGGGGAATCATTGGCTGAATTTATCTCCAATCACGAACTGGTTTCTCGTTCTGCCAATGGCATCCAGCCTTTGATGAATCAACTGACGGTTTTTCTCACGGGGGAATCGGTAGAGCGGAAACGCGCTGAACGCACCACGATATTCAATTATCGCATAGAGGAAAAGCTTCAGGAAACGGAAGAATTTACCGAATACCTTTGTATCCCTCAGTTTATTGCTACAGCTCGTTATCGGGTGCGTGAATATCCGCTGGATGTGGCTGACAAAAGTCCGAAGGAACTGCAACAGCTCAGCTATTCGGTGCAAAACGCTTACATGGCACAAGAGAAGATTGGGAATTCCCCCTACATTGTCAACACAAAGTGCCAGATGAATGAAGAGCAGACCTACTACTATGAAATCAGTCGCTATCAGGATGAAAGTTCATTGCGGGCCAAGCTCAATCAAAAGACATTCAAACAGACGGATAAGCTGAGCATCATCATGGATGTGGCGAACGCGCTGAAAGTGGCACATAAGGTGCAGGTATATCACCGCGATGTATGCCCTGAGAACATCTATGTTTACGAAGGAGGTAGAGCTGCATTGGCAAACTTTAGAATGTCGTGGTTTGTGGAGCACATCGACCTGAGCTTCTCGGTTAATGCCACGGGCAATCAGTCTTCACCCTACACAGCGCCTGAGCTGTTGGACGGTGACGTTTCCTCTGCCAGCGATATCTATTCTTTGGGGGTTATTTTTTACCAGCTCATGGTTGGCAAATTACCATTTGACAGTGTGGTTACCTTCATGGGTGCATTAGGAGGTGAACTGCCGGCAGACCATCTTCCCAGTCATGTGCTGAAGGAACTGCCTGCATGGATGGATGAGTTTGTTCAGAAGACGATTGTGGCTGATGTCAATAAACGCTGGCAAACAGCCGACGAAGTGCTTGACTTCCTGAACCGGGCTGTTGATGAAGAAGTACATAAAACGATAGCCACGACCCATACGGTCGTAACTACAAAGAAGGAGAAGACTTTATACCTCAAGGATATGAAACCCGGTATGAAGGTTTCTCCCAGTATGACGCTTCACGAAATTCTGGGTAAAGGTGGTTTTGGAAGGGTTTTTAAGGTGTGGCACGATATGCAGAAACAGTATCTTGCCATCAAGATATTCGAAAAGGATGCCTCGATTGATAATGCCATCAATGAATTTAATGCGCTGAAAGAACTGCATCATCCCAATATTGTAGAGTTCAAGCATAATGACCGGACAGTTCCCGGTGGCTTGTTCTTTACGTTGATGGAATTGCTGGAGGGTGAGAATTTGCATGAATACACCAAAGGGGACTTGCGACTTCCCGCCGATGAAATCTTCAAGATGGCTACGCAAATTCTGAAAGCACTGACCTATATGCAGAGCAAGGAACCGCCAGTTTTCCACCGTGATATTAAGCCAAGCAACATCATGTGGCACAAGCGTCAGCAGTACAAGCTGATAGACTTCAATATCTCGGCTACCACTGAGGATAAATCATTTGGCGGCACTTTCCCCTACATGGCTCCAGACCTAATCCTCTCTGGAAACAGAATTGACTGGGATTGCTCCGCTGATACATTTGCGTTGGGTATCACCCTGTATGAACTTCTGGCACATGCCTATCCGTGGCCTGGAGGTAACTTGCGTCCTAATATCCATAAGCAACCGACAGATATCCGTAACTACAATGATAAGTTGTCTGATGCAATGGCAGACTTCATCATGAAGGCTATTCGTACAGACAAGAACAAGCGGTTCAAGACAGCCCAAGAAATGCTGGATGCTCTGGAAACTATCGGGCTGGATGGCATGCAGAAGGATTCGACGATGATTTCAATCATTCATCAGGGCAAAGAAATGGGTAATCCTGTGGATTACATCAACTCGCTGTATAGCCAAAGTCGTCACGGCAATGGCGGTACAAGAGCTGGTGTCGCCCAACATGCCTTTGATGCGCTGACCTATTCTGAGACACGGTTGGATAGAGAGTTGATAGCTGATATCGAAGCCTTGAAATACAAACTGATTATCATCACCGGTAATGCAGGTGATGGAAAAACGGCATTTATCCACCGGATTGAAAATAAGGGACAGGACAAGCTGCAGTTTGATACCAACAACGGTTCACAATTCTACATCTCGGGCATTCGATTTGAATCGAACTACGACGGCTCACAGGATGAAGACAACAAGGCGAACGATGAGGTACTGAGTGAGTTTCTTTCTCCCTTCTGTGGATTGAACGATTACACGCAAGCCAAGGAAGGTCGTGTGATAGCCATCAATGAGGGACGTCTGGTGGATTTCCTGTCCATGCACCCCGAACTGCGGATATTGCAGGATAATATCGAGGAGTATTTCTACAAGGAAGGACATGCTGAATTGCTCCCGGGATTGATGGTCATCAACCTGAATCTGCGGTCAGTGACAGCACGGGATGTGGAATCGAAAACTCCAAGTTTGTTGGCTCAGCAAATGAAGAAGCTGACCCGTCCTGAATTATGGAGTAAATGCCAGAACTGTCCGGTTGCCGACCGCTGTTTTATCAAATATAACGTAGATACATTCCAGGACACCAGTGCAGGCGATGAAGTCATCAACCGACTGGAATGGTTGGTTCGTACCATTGTATATAAGCGGGAACTGCATATCACCATGCGTGATTTGCGTTCGATGATAGCCTGGATGCTGACTCGTGACTATTCTTGTGATGAAGTCAAGACGCTGATTGAATTGGTCAATGCCAATAACATTCCGGAATATTACTGGCAATACTATTACTTCAATCTCACTGCTCCGGTTGTCTATCCTGATGCCAACAAGGTGGAATATTTCAACTTGCCGACATTGGATTCCAACGACCGACTGGTGAAGTTGCTTCGTGAGACAGACGTAGCTGGTGTGGCACTTCCTGCCTTCGACCGTGATCTGTATTACCGTATCAAACGTCCCAATGACTACATCATATTTAGCGACCGTAAGCATTCCTTGTTGAAGGACTTCAATGAACATAACATGATTATCCCCTCTTATGAGGTAAAATCGGACGATGTGCGCATGGCGGTCACCAGCCGGCATAAATCGTTTGTACGTCATCAGTATTTTGAAGGTGCCATAGATTTCAAAAAAAGACTGCCATACAGATATGCCAGTGCTTTTGAAAAGCAGTTGCGCCTGGAGGACCCGAAGGAGTTGGCGCAAACTATGCAGGACCTTGCAAGTGCCATTTCAGCAAGTGAAGGCTGCTCAAATGAGTTGCTGACCAAAGGGTATCTTCTGTTAGCCAGTTCAAACGTAGCAGACCCGATATCAAAGAGTTACCGCCGTTTCTCTTTGGATGAATTCGAACTCTATGTGAATAAGACCGAACACTTGACGAAGTACATTGAGTATGAAAGCGACAGCTTGATTTTCCGTCATAAAGAGGATAAGTTTATCCAACTTACGGTGAGTCTCGACCTATATGAAATGCTCAAGTACATCCATGCCGGATTCAGTCCTTCTGTAAACGATTTGCGTGGACGCTTCATTGAACTGCAGATATTTAAGAATTTGCTGGAGGCAAAAACCTATTCAGAAATACTTGTGACAAAGAATAACCGCAAGTTTACTGCAATACGTTTAGACAGTCAAAAGCACATAGTCATTGAACCTCTTAACGTGTAATGATATGATATTAAAACTAAAGAAAGGAACGGGGGTACAGGCGTTCCTCAATAAAGATATATTCTATGTCGATGTTAAGTCGGTAAAATTGGATCGTGTTTTGACCAATTTGTTCATCAAGATGTATGCTGATGGCGCTCCTGTCTATATGTCTTTCCGTAAAGAATATACCATCGACATACTGAAAGAGAACCTGGCTATCTTGGAAAACCAGGGTGTCATCCGTGGTGTAACAGATAATCCGGATGGTGTAGAGGACTGGCTTCGCAGTTCGCTGCTTGAATTGGTCAACCGTGGAAATGTGGTGAAAGAACATGTCTCTACACTCAAGCCGTTGCATCTGTTGAGTTTCCGCGTACAAAACAGTAAGTACTGCCGTGACTACCGCGCTTCCGACCAGCTTTATCTGATGCTGCGCAGTAATCCGGAGGTCATGCACGGTTTGGTTAGATACCTCAGTAAAGGCTGGGACAAGCAAACGGGCGAACTCGTCAAGAGTGAGGATTTGGATGTGGACACTACCGGTATTCTGTATATTACGAAACCTTTGAAGGAACGTAAGACCTTGAACAAAGTGGCTGAATCCATACCACAGCCCTTCCTGCGTGAACAGGCTGCATTGTTCAACGATGATATTCGCAGGCTCTTGCTTTATAAGGACAAACTGCCCAGAGCGGTGTTTATTGACTATTTGAGAATCCTTTGTGGCTTTCATTTGGCTTTGTATGCCATGAAGGTGATTTATCTGTTGCCCAAAATGGTTGATGCCGGTTCCCGACAGGTTGCCGATGACTGGTCGATGCTTTTAGATGTGACTGATGACTTGGATAGTATTGTTTCCACTTATGCTTGTAAGGATGTCGAAAGACTTCAGAATAGCATTGGCAAGTACATTCGGGCAACTTATATGGCCGATATCATCCAAGACCGAAAAGACTGCTCCATTGACGAAGCCTTGAGAATACTGAAAGAAGATAACAACAAGTCAGACGGATTTTATGAATCGGTACTGAATGGAATACGCAAGGATCTTCCCAATTCTGACGAGAAGGAATTTGACAAGGAGGACTTTAGGGAAATGCTGGAACTTTTCCCCGAAGAAGATTACTTCGACATGCTGGTTCATGTTTTGGAAAAATCAAACTTGGGTAATTATCAATATCGCTATTTGCATGATTTCCTGGATGCGGTTACGATGAAGAACTCTCCATCCAAACTGCTGGCTGACAGTCGTTCTCGTCGCCATCCCAGACGGGGTGCACTGGGTTCCAAGCTGTTGGAAACGCTGGTTCAGCTGTTGGTACTGAAAGAAAAGTCTGATGGAAGTTATGAAACCCGTTCCTTATCCATCGATGAATTGATCCAGGAAATAAGAAATCGCTATGGGTTAATTATCAATGGTGTCAATGAAGAGCGTTTTGCAAACGCTGATGTAGAAATGAATGAAGCATTTCGAACGAATGTAGAAGCTTTCAAAGACAAACTTCGTCAGATTGGTTTCTATACGGACATGAGTGATGCTTGTATTCTACAGAAGATTCGTCCACGCTATAAATTGTAAACAATGGAAGAAATTAGAACACTATATTACGAACGTTTTATTCAACACGTCGTTGAAGTATATGCACCAAAGCTGAAGCAGGTTCGCCCAGGGCACTGTATGAAGATAACCGGTCTTGCTCTGAAGGAACTTCGTGTATTGCTTCCTTTGTTGCGTCCTATCAATGAGAATCTGTCTGTATTCATCCTCTCGGAAGAGGAAAAAGGGGATGAATATATCCATGCAACGAAACTCATTGAATTGAGAAATGACCCGTCCAAAGCGGTATTGATTTTGGTCCCGACCAACAGTAGAACATCGGCTGAAGACTCCTATGGTGATGCTACGTTCCAAAACTTGTCGGCATCAGACCTTCAGGATTCCTTTATCTATAAATTGATGGATGAGATGCCCGAAGAAAAGAGGTCGAACTGGTCCCAAATCTTCGAACTGTTAAGGGATGAAGTGCATGCCTACATGAGTGATCTTATTTCCTATATCCTGTATCTTGAACTGAACCACTATTCAAGTGAGGCTTGGGGAAATGGGTTGTTCGTATTTGGCATGTGGCCGGACAGTGAACTTTTCAAAGAAGAGAATGCTGTCCGCAGACGTTTTATGCTGAACAAAGAAAAAGCATCGGCCATTCTTGCTGATTTTTCTTTGACTGCAGCTGACCGTATAGCTTCTCTTCCGATTGAAAGAGGAACCATTCAGCGTGCGCTCATGACCTTCTTGACTTCTGATGATTCTTTGAACGATGCCAACTCACTGTTTGAGTGTATTCTTTGCAAACATCCGGAATTTAATTATGCGAAGATGCCTTGGCTTGAAATAGGTTCTTCAGGACCTGTAAAGGTCATGGTGGACTTGAATACAGGTAAGGATTCTAAGAAAGAATTGGTCAAGGATGAAGAAGGGAATTTTGTCCTGAACATCTTGTCGGAGAAGAAATCAAAAGTTTCCTTCACCATTACAACCGACCCTGCGCCTAAAGATAACCCTGCCATTGTTTCTTTCGAAATTGCGTTGGTTGACATCGACGACTTTTCAGAGGTGGGTGTAATCAAAAAAGCCAAGGTAGGAACCAACAAACGTGCTACACGCAAGATGTCAGTGAACATTGCAGACGGCATGTTTGACGAAGGTGACTATCTGCTTCGTGTGCGAGCTTTAGATGAGAATGGCATTGTGCTTGAGCAAAAGAAAATGTTCAAGGAGGACCAGGTACAGGCAGCTTGGGAAGAAGCCAAGAAAGAGAATCCCAACCTTCAGATGGAACAGTATCGCTTGGAACACCATGTTGCTTACTGTAACGAATCTGCTGTATTTACCATTGTGAACGATGGAGAAGTGCCCGAAGGTCAGATTGACAAACGTGCCAAAGTCAACAGCTACACACAGGCCATCATACTCTATCGCTCGGCTCATTTGGCTAAAAATGAAGACCTAGAGATTCCAACTGATGGCGTTGATCGCAATCGGTGGGTCGATGGTAATCTCAACAACACCTATCATTTTGATTTTGGAGCGGCTTATGCTTACCAAATTCAAATGTCAAAGAAGTTGATCCAACTCGAATCCACCTTCTTGAAAAATGCGAATGATTTTGGTTACATCGAGGCTTTGCTCGGCGGTAATCCTACAGATGCTTATTTGATGAATCCGAATGATACTGCCGTTCGTGAACCGTTGTTCGTTCCTGTGTCTGATATTCATATTCCAAACGAATTGGGAGCATTGAGAGAAGACCTCTTTGCTATCATCAGAGAGTCAGCAGAAGACGAAACCGGTTTGACCAGCACTTTGGATTTCACCAGCAATTTGGGCTTGATTAAAGCTTATCTGTCTGAGTATGATGCTTGGCTCAGAGAAGAATTGGAGAAAGACCTGAGCACGGAAGCTGTCGTCAAACTTCAAAATATTGATACAGTTCTATTGTCGGTAGAAATGCCTGATGGCAGTAAGACCAAGATTAAGATGATCAGTCCCTTGCACCCGTTGCGACTGGCTTGGATTGTAAATCTCTATGAACTGTATCAAGACTGGGAAGAGCGTACCATTGAGAATCCAAAGTATAGAAAAGCATGGTATCGGAAATTGGACAAGCTTTTTCAGGGTCAAATACCTATGAATGTAGCGCCTATCGTATTGAGTGATGACCCGCTGAAGGAAGCCTATCAGTACATCGGTGAACTGACATTTGGCTGGGGCGCTTATGCACAACCGACCCAGTCAGAAGAGGCTTTTTCTTCAGGCAATCGTCAGTTGAAATCCTACGTTTCCATGCTGTTGAATGTGGCAAGGGAAAAGCGCATTGATAGTGATGTGAATCTGGACCTGGTGGTACGCCATCTGTTCAACTACAGCGTGTCTCATCCCTATACGGACAAATTGGTAATCAATTTGTTTAACGCAGGAGATGCTGCTACATTCGCAGAAGCATTGGTACGCTTGGAAAAGATTGGAATCGGGCATGAACTGACCTATGAAATCAGACTGTTTACTGATGAAAACATGTTGCAGTCTGGCGAATCTTTCAAGGATTTGCTTGACCCGGAATCGGCTGTTGCCAACGATGCTGAAGTATTTTCACAAGCTTCTGCTAACCGCTTGTTCCCCAAGCTTCGCTTTTCTTTAAATAAGACAAGTGACTTTATCAACAAGCATGATGACTATCAAGCTCATCTGTCTTTCCTGGTAAATCCGTTTATTGTAAGTACAGAGCCCTCTCGCCCAAGTGAGCTGAGCCGCTCTTTCTTCTTGAATGGTACCATTTGCAGGAATATAGTAGAAGCGAAGCCGATTGGTAAAACATTCGTTTGGAATCGCTATTATTCCAACAAGAGCTTGCCGAACCCAGTATCAGAATCGGCAAATTTGGAAGTTAGCTTGTTTGCCCGTTTACAGGAAGTGATTGGTAAAATGCTTTCTTCTACTATTGAAGAATCTGTACCGGCAACAACACTCCGTTTGAAGGAGAGTGATATGATGTTGCTGTCGTTCATTCATGACAGCAGCGATTGGGTGATTACGTTCGACAAGAATATGGGACCTGAATTCTATGATCTTCCCTGCGGTGATTCCGATGTCCCGTATCTGTTGGATTATGTCCCGAATGATGAAGCGACAGGTATATCTTCTTATCTGACCACGAAACCTACCAGCGAAATTGCGTCCTTGATGGTTCCGCTTTTCAAGCAGTATGGAATTGATATTGAAGACAAGGAGAACTTCAAGCAAATTCTGGAGGATGTCCGTTCCGTGAGCAGCTCGTTGATTATGCAAGTAAATACAACATCCCGGAAAGGATTCGAAGTAATAGGTACCACCTTGACCAAACGCTTCCTGGAAAAGAAGGGTATCACGACAGAATCAATCATGATTCCGATTGATCTGCATAAAGAGTTATTCGTTGATTTGGATAGCGAAAACCAAGAACGGGCAGATAATCTTGTTGTCAAGATTGATGTTAAGCGCAAGGAAATCTTATTTAATGTGGTTGAGATAAAATGCAGAAATGCCTATTATCAGGCTGATGAACTGCACATGAAGATTGTCAACCAGATTGAAAATACCATCCTGGCACTTCGCTCCCATTTTGAAATTGCGGTGGATGGCCATGACCGACTTGACCGTGAACTGAAAGTGCTGGAATTAAAGTCGCTCCTGGAATTTTACATCAATCGCTCGTTACGATATGGTCAACTTAATCCGGATAAGGCTCATGAATACAAAGTATTTTTGAGCAAACTCTCTGATGGTTATTCCGTCCGTTTCAAACGGCTTGGCGTAATCTTTGATTTCATGCAAACTGAACGCCAAAAGAAGGATTTCTATGGTGATACGCTAATCTACACGATGGGTAATCCGGTCATTGAGCAGATTCTCGATGAAAGTAGTGACTTGAATACTCAAATTCTGGAAGCTCAAGACAACGACTTTGTCAATTTCTTTGAGCCGACATTCAGTGTAGCTACAACAGGTATGGAAGCTCAGCCAAAACCTGTTCAGCCCGTTGAAGTATCAACGCATATTGACACGGATTATGAAGTGATTGTTCCGAAGGAACCGGAAGCCGATTCTGTTGTGTCGAAGACTGAAAATTCAGCTAAGGTGAAAACAGAAAACCATTCTGTAATCTTTGACCATCCGGAAGAAGAGTCAGACAATTCACAAACAGCAACTGTAGAAACCTGTCCTGAATCGGAAGGACAAGTTCCTGCGGTTGATTCCGTACATACCGAACCCAAAGTTCCTGAGGCCAATGCAGGCACTGAAGAAAATGGTACTGGAGATGATCATCCATTACCGGCAGACCCTGTAGATGTACCGGTTCACCAGCCTGAAACCGATCCGAATTATCAGGAACCTTTGGTAGATGTCATCGTTGGGAAAAACAGTAATTCTCCCCAATTCGGTGTATTAGGAAAAATGGTTTCGAATGGGCGCGTGATTGGTATGGACTTGAACGAGTGTAATACAATCAGCTTGTTTGGCGTACAGGGTGCTGGTAAGAGTTACACCATCGGTTCTGTCACAGAAATGGTCCTGAAGCAGTATTCTAAGGTAAACAAACTGCCTGCTCCTATGGCCGGGGTTATTTTCCACTACAGTGAAAGCATGGATTATGCCCCCGAGTTCACGTCGATGGTATATCCTAATGATGAAGCTGGTCAGTTGGCTAAGTTAAAGGCTGAATATGGTGCTGAAGCCCACTCTCTCAAGGATGTTATCCTCCTTGCCCCCGAAGCACAAGTGGAATTACGCAAGGCTCAATATCCGGACTTGGAGGTACATGCCATCGGTTTTGATTCTTCTGAACTGGCTGTACGAGACTGGTTGTTCCTTTTGGCTGCTTTAGGCAATGACTCTGCTTATATCAAAGAACTCAAACAGATCATGAAAGCATGTCGCTACAATATGTCGTTGGCAAATATTCGCCAAGGTGTTGCAAGCAGCGACCACCTTTCTACTTCTCAGAGGGCATTAGCCAATACAAAATTGGATTTTGCAGAGGAGTATATTTCTGACGGCTGTAAGCTGCAGCAATATCTCCGTCCGGGAAGATTGATTATAGTCGATTTGCGTGACGAGTTTATTGAAAAAGAGGAAGCTCTTGGTCTGTTTGTTGTCATGCTTAATATCTTCTCAAGTGTGATGACGGTGGACGGAAAGGCTTTCAATAAGTTCATCGTCTTTGATGAAGCGCATAAATACATGAACAACAAGGAACTGGTGGATTCTATTACGACCGCAATCCGAGAGATGCGTCATAAGGGCGTTTCCATCATGATTGCAAGCCAGGATCCGATGAGCTTACCTACGGAAATTATAGAACTAAGTTCCATGGTTGTGATGCACCGATTCAGTTCACCAGCCTGGGTTAAGCATGTTCAGAAAGCGATAACTCCGCTGCAGACCTTAACAGCCACAGAAATGGCTGCATTGGGTTCTGGTGAAGCATATCTGTGGGCAAACAAAGCTACTGATAAGGCAATAACCCAGCGTCCTATAAAAATCAGTATTCGTCCACGTGTAACAAAACATGGTGGTGATACGATACAAGCTGTAAAAGAATGAACATAACAGAATATTCAAATAAAGGAAGCAGAACAGTGAATCAGGATTATGTAATCCATCGGTCACTGTCTGCTGACTCTGCAATATTTGTTTTAGCTGATGGTATGGGTGGCTACTCACATGGTGAGATAGCCGCTCAGACCGTGGCTACAAAAATTGTGAGTTTTATAGAGAAAAATATGACAAATTACTCTCCGGAAGATTTAATAAGGGAGTCAATCGCTTTTGCCAACGATGCCCTTATGGTTAAACGAATGGAATTGGGTGGAAAAAAGATGGGAACTGTTATTGCTGTCCTTTTGATACTCAATAGCCAGGCATATATTGCTTGGTTGGGTGATAGTAGAGTATATAAATACAGTGATGGCGAGATGATGACCTGTACAACAGATCATTCCATCGTGCAGCAGCTGTCTGCTAAAGTGAATATAACGCCCTCGATTTATGAGAAATATGGAGCAATAGTAACTCGCGCCGTCATGGGTGATGAGCTTAAAGATGAAATTCCTATTAAAGTGGTATCTGCCCAGAAGAACGATGTATTCTTATTGTGTTCAGATGGTTTTCATAAACAGCTTCCCGTAGAGGAATATATGGCGTCAAGTGACAATACCAATCTGAAGTGTTTGAATGACATGGCTTCTGACATGGATGATAATTATTCATTCATAAAAGTGGAATTATAATGATACTGAGCAACATAGTCATTGACGATATTAAATCAAAATCCGGCCTTCTTTTTGATCAGGCTAAAGATTTTGAGGTGTTGGCAAAACTGATATTGGAGGTTACACAACGTTCTATCGGCATAACCACGCTAAAAAGATTGTTGGGGTATATTGATGATGACCATCGCACAAATTCCTATACGCTTAATACCATTGCATTGTACTTAGGTTACTCTACATGGGATGCTTACCTACTGGCTCGTTCTGTAGATAGTATATGGGGATTTCAAGATACGGCAGTGTATGTAAAGTCCTTGGTTGTAAATACGGAAATATACGTCAAGTACATGGATCGTGTGGTCAGATTCAAGGTGATCATGTTTCATGAAGAAAAGGCATTGGAAGTCATCCAAGCTTCGAATAGCAGTCTTCTTCCAAACGATATTCTTCTCATACACAAGATAGAAAAGGGTAAGAGGCTGGAAGCTGAGAAAGTTTTTCGGGGTGATTTGATTGGGAATTATAAAACAAGTAGTGAACTAACTTCTGTTGAAATTTCCAATCCGAATGACATCAGTCAGCAATAACTTCAATGCATACAGACCGATAGATAATAAAAAGTAACTGTGCTTCATTATTATTAAAGGCAATTCTGCTGTTATACAACATAGTTATAACTGTAGTATTGCTTTTTGCAATTTGCTCTTAAATGTTGGTCACCACTTCCGACTAATCGTATTGTATGCGATGCCGGAAGTGACGACCTTTTGGGAAGAATATGCCATCCGGTTTACTCCGTATTTGCAATACCAAGCAAAGCTCGGCTGATAGGGCTTTTGCTACAAATGAAAGATTCAGTTCATTGCCACAGAGAGAAGCAGCAGGGTTACACTTCGCTCTACTCAGCTGTTTCTCACAGTGTCAATGAGGTTGGAAAACATATCTACAAATGATAACTTGCTCGATGGCTCTACCGAACGCAGGCTGACGCTTGCGGAAGTAGAGCCATCGAATGGTTTATACGGTTAGCTCACAGATGTTGGTCACCACTTCCGACCTATCGTATTTCATGCGATGCCGAAAGTGACGACCTTTTGGGGAGGATGCGTCATCCGGTTTGCTCCGTGTCATCAACACCAAGCAAAGCTCGGTTGATTGGCTTTGGCTACAAGTGGGAACTCCAGTCCATTGCCACAGAGAGAAGCAGCAGGGTTTCACTTCGCTCCACTCAGCTGTTTCGTAAGCATTCGAATAAATACACATTGCAGGCCCTAGGGTTTGATTGTAGTTTTGCACTTGCGAAAACAATCAATCAAACCCTAATTGTAATGAACAGATCCGAATTTGAAGAATTGGAAATGCAGGTTCAGCAAAGCAAGCTTCCATTGAAGTTGTACCTGCAACAGGTAGGTGTAAGTTATTCAACCTATCATTACTGGCGTAAAAAATGTACTGCTGAAAAAGACAGTCTGAAACAGGAGCTGGCTCCCATCAGTTTCAAGCACCCCACAGCAGAACCGACCTTGGGTGAACAGGTGCCGCAGGGTGTAGCCTTGCTATTCCCCAACGGACTCCGTGCCCACTTCGGGAGCGGATCCGAGAAACTGTTGATGGAACTGCTGACCCATAGTCTTGAAAGTAGCCATGTTTAGCCTGAACGATACGATGCGCTACTTTCTGTGTCCCGGGAGAACAGATATGCGCAAGGGCATCAGTTCACTGTGCGGTCTGGTGCATGAGAAGATGAGGAGCGAAGTGAGGAACGGTGACGTGTTCATCTTTGTCGGGTCCAGCCGCAGGCTCATGAAACTGCTCCATGCGGAAGACGGTGGCATGGTGATGTACGTCAAACGGCTGGAGGCGGGTCGCTTCAAGCTGCCGGAATACGACCCTGAGTCAAACAGCTATCCCATGGAATGGCGTGACCTGGTAATGATGGTCGAGGGCATTCAGGAGAACCCGCAGCAGAGGCTCCGGCGACTCAGGGCCGAGCGTAAGGAGTACCATGTATAACCCTGTTTTTTCATTGAACAAAAGCAGTGATACTGTTGCGCAATCCGCTAATATTTAGTATCTTTACATCTATAAAAAGAGACAGGCAATGGATGAGAAAGATATATTACTCAAGACGATAGAAGGGCTGAATGCCTCTGTTGCCTCATTGTCTGCCGTAAACAAAAAACAGGCAGAGCAGAATGAAAAGCTGCAGGAACGTATCAAGGAGTTGACGGCTCAGGTCGCATGGCTGAACCGCCAACTCTTTGGCCGTAAAGCAGAAAAGCTTCCTGTCTACGACCCCAACATGCCGGATCTTTTTGCGGATGAATTTGCCGGCCTGCAGCGAAAGGCCGAGGAAAAGCGTGACGAGGCGATGGAGAAGATGGAAAAGGAGTCCGCTGAGGAAAAGAGACAGAAGCGGCAGAACCGGAAAATGATGGAAGACCTGCCTGTGCTCGAAACCGAGGTGATTGAGCCGGACGGCGTGGACCTTTCCCTGTACCGCAGAATAGGCGAAGAGGTAACCCGTGTTGTCAAACACAAACCGGGAATGCTCTATGTAAAGGAAATCATCCGTCCCAAATATGCGCTCAAGGACAGCACGCAGCTTCCACCCGAGGGACAGAAAGGCGTGGAGATTGCTCCCATGCCGCTGATGCCCGTCGACAAGTGCATCGCCGATACAAGCCTGCTTGCCGAAATCCTCCTCCAGAAATACGAGTATCACGTTCCGTTCTACCGTCAGATACAGCAGTACCGCCACCTCGGCATGAAGGGGCTGACGGAAAGCACGCTGGACGGATGGTTCAAGAAAACGGTAGAACTGCTGAAGCCGCTGTACGAAGCGCTGAAGCAGGAAGTCTTTTCCTGTGACTATGTGCAGGCGGATGAAACCACCGTTCCGGTCATCAACAAGGAAAAGCACAAGGCCGACAAGGAATATCTCTGGATGGCCAGGTCGGTCATGGAAAAACTGGTCATCTTCCATTACGACGGGGGATCGCGGGCCGGAGCGGTCATCGAATCCCTGGCCAATCAGCACCACTTCAAGGGTTACCTACAATGCGATGGTTTTGCGGGTTATGAGACAGCCTTCAAGACCAACCCCGGTGTGCACCTGGTCAACTGCCTGGTACATATCCGCCGGCATTTTGAACAGGCTCTGGATGAAAACAGGGAGATGGCAGAACATGCTCTGACCCAGATACAGCATATATACAGGATTGAGCACAGCTGCGACAAGGCAGGTCTGTCATACGACGAACGAAAGGCGAAACGCTTGGAACTGGCCAAACCGATTATGGAAGCTATGAAGGCATGGATGGAAGCGGAAGGCGTCAAGTACAGCCCCAGGTCACAGGCAGGCAAAGCCATCACATATGCCTATACACGATGGGGCAATATGATGAGGTGCCTGGAAGACGGAAGTCTGCTGTGGGACAACAACCTGGCGGAAAATGTCATCCGGCCCATCACGTTGGGGCGCAAGAATTACCTCTTCTGCGGCAACCACGAGGCTGCCATCAACATGTCTGTAATCTGTTCCCTGCTGGCTACCTGCAAGGCACACGACGTGAATCCGAGAGATTACCTGAATGACATCATTGCCCGAATGCCCTATCATAAGAAGGCCGCACATGAGGAACTCATAAAACTGCTTCCGCACCAATGGAAGTTGCAACATCAGGAAAGTGTGTTGACCAAACAGACTACAGAATCAGGTAACTAATCTCAGCTGCAACATATAGGTTCAACAAAACAATAGCGACTGCAACTATTAGGTTTATAGTGACAGTCGCTATTACAGTATAGAAAGGTTCAAAACCTGTAGTTCTTCGGATGCTTACGCTGTTTCTCACAATGTCAATGAGGTTAGGCAGCTGGTCTTCAAACGGTGATTTGCATGATGGCTCTACCGAACGCAGGCTGACGCTTGCGGAAGTAGAGC
>UMFU01031467.1_pt1 | contig 24105 bp, 17 predicted proteins | sample 1965091 | NCBI WGS metagenome assembly UMFU01 (sample SAMEA4836054, study PRJEB28245) | human gut metagenome | biome: gut microbiome; material: fecal sample | place: Denmark | collected 2008
GTGAAAAGTTAAAAGTGAAAAACGAAAAATCCAAATGTATTGTGGTTTCTACTTTTAAGCAATACGTTTGCAATTGGATTTTTCACTCTTCACTCTTCACTTAAATATGCTCCTAGCTCACCTTAGTGAGCGATAACTTCTCTAACTACTTTAACTTCCGACTCGAATCCACAAGAGTTTTTCATTTTTAATTTTTCATTGCGCTTTTGCGGCTTAATTTGCCGGTAGCCCGAAGGGCTTAACTTTGGTAACCGTGGGTCATTACCCACGGATTAAAGTCCTGGTAATGCGAGCACCCGAAGTGGTGCTATTCTTGTTTTTATGTTACTTGTTTGCTTTTGTGTCCGTTATTTGCTCCGATATAGTACCACTTCGGGTGCTCATAGTTTGTTTTGTTACAGGCCGTGGGTGATACACCCACGGTTACTTAAGTGTAGCCCTTCGGGCTATAAGTTAGCATCAACCTTTAGCCGGCATAATAGCCTTGTTGGTTATTATCGTACGTACTACGCTAACATATGAATTTTTCACTCTTCGTTCTTCACTTAAACACGCACTACGTTAGCATATGACTTTAACTCCTAGCCAACTCCGTTGGCGATAACTCCTCTAACTACTTTAACTACTTAAAACGAATCTACTGATTCGGATTCTTCACATACCCCTGATATTTCGGAGTCAGGCCGGCCATAATCTCCTTATAGCTTATGTCCATGCGCTTGCTTATGTCTTCGGCATCCTGTCCTTCGGGATATATCGGCTTATGGATAGTCAGTGTCAGCGGATGCCATTTCACCCAGAACCATTTGTTTGTCCTTGGTAGCACGTCGAAAGAGCCGTTGATGGTCAGCGGCACTACGGGCAGCTGAAGCTCGTCGGCAAGCATGAAGGCGCCACGCTTAAACGTACCCATATGACCTGTAAACGTGCGCGAGCCTTCGGGGAACACCACCACGCTCATTCCGTCTTTCAGCGTGTGGCGTGCCTTGTCGTATGTCTCCTTTACCTTGCTCGGGCCGCGCTTGTCTACAAATATCTGGTGAGACATCTCGCAGGCAAAGCCAACGAGAGGAATTTTGCGCAGCTGGTGCTTCATCATCCATTTGAAGTTGCGTCCCAGATGACCGAATATCAGAAATATGTCGAACGAGCCCTGATGGTTGCTCACAAACACATACGACTCGTTGTGCTTCAGGTTCTCGCGTCCCACAACCTTTACCGGCAGAAACAGCACCTTAAGTATGGCTGCTGCCCACAGCTTAGGCGGATAGTAGCCCCAGAAGTGACCGTTGCCAAGCACGCAGCCCACGCTCGTGGTGAGCGACGTAAGTATGGTGAGCACGAGTATTATCGGCAGCGCGATGCATATTTGATATATTCGGTAGATGTATCTCATTGTTAGTTGTTTTTATCGTTTTTTCGTTAGAATAATATTTGCGGTTAACCTGTCTGTGATGCCTGCTGCATCTGTGGCAGCCTAGTCTGCCTCGGTGAGCGTTGTCGTGTCTGATAAGCCGGGGCGCTCTTTCCCCTTGCTCTTCTTCTGATATAGCGCGGCTTGCGCTTTATGTCTGTATCGCCTTGCGTCCGTACAGGCCGTTTTTGCGCAGCAGCGTTGTTGCGGTTATGGTGTTGCAGCAGGGCTGCGGCCCTGCTGCATGTCCCTTCCTGCTGTCAGTCTTTAATCTTGGGATACTTGCGTGTCCATCCGTCCCAGCGCAGACGCATCACGCCGAAGAAAGCCTCGCCGAATATGCCGCCGCTCATCTTCGACACGCCTTCACGTCTGTTGACGAATATCACGGGCACTTCCTTAATCTTGAAGCCTATCTTGTATGCCGTAAACTTCATCTCTATCTGGAAGCCGTAGCCCTTGAAGCGTATCTTGTCCAGCTCTATGGTCTCGAGCACGCGGCGCTTGTAGCACTTAAATCCCGCAGTGGTGTCGTGCACCTTGAAGCCCGTCACCATGCGCACATACTTAGATGCAAAATAGCTCATCAGCACGCGTCCTATAGGCCAGTTCACCACGTTCACTCCGCTCACGTAGCGCGAGCCTATGGCAACGTCGTAGCCCTCGTCGTGGCATGCCGAATAGAGGCGCGGCAGGTCGTTGGGGTCGTGACTGAAGTCGGCGTCCATCTCGAATATATAGTCATATCCGTGCTCCAGGGCCCATTTAAAGCCCGTTATGTATGCCGTGCCGAGGCCCAGTTTGCCGCTACGCTCAATGATAAACAGACGGTCGGCAAACTCGCTCTCCATCAGTCGGTGAACTATAGCCGCGGTGCCGTCGGGCGAGCCGTCGTCTATCACGAGAATATTAAAACATTTTTCAAGCGAGAACACCGCCCTTATAATCTTCTCGATGTTCTCTTTCTCGTTATACGTAGGTATAATGACTATGCTGTCGCTTTTGTTCATGTCCTGAATGTCTTTTGTTTATGCGTGCTATATATGTCTTGTCTCCCTCCGGCTGGCGTCGTCATGGAGCCTTCAACGTTGTTGTATTCTTCTTCTGATAAAGCAACTCTCAGTAGAGCCCGTGCGTCCTGTCTCCCCGGTCAGTCCTGTCTGCCGCTTATCTTATGCAAAGATAATGCAAACCGAGAGCAGAATCATCAAGCTTGCTTGTATGTTATGCCTAGATGCCGCTTATCTTATGCAAAGATAATGCAAACCGAGAGCAGAATCATCAAGCTTGCTTGAATGTTATGCCGAGATGCAGCTTATCTTATGCAAAGATAATGCAAATTGGCATAACTACAAAATAAAAATTTGCCAACGGAGCCATTATTTTTCGTCCTTGCCTTTTAAAATGACGTTTTTCAGTCAATTTGCTTTATTACATCACGTTTTGCGTAACATTATTTATGACTTTTTTATCAATCGCAATACCATAAACCATAGCCGCCCCGTAGTCCGCAACATTGACATGTGCGTCACTTCTTATCCCCAATCGCCCGATTAATATTTGTCAGCTCCCCAGTCCGGTCGCCTTTTCACATCCATACATTCGCATCATAAAAACAGTCCCGAAAAATCGTAAGTATTTGCGTTGTTTTGTGTTTTAAATTGAAATGTTGTAGCTTTGTGCGTTGCTGCTTGTTAAGTAAATCCAATGTATTTACTTCTAAACTGTTAATGGCTGAGTTTTGCCTCGTAACTCGGCCACTTTTACATCAAAAGTCATAGGTTTTTTATGCGTAAGTCATAGGTTTGTTTTGGGGAAATAATAAGGTGGATATAAAACGCAGGAAAGTATTTGTTATTATTGTCGTTGTGATAAGTTTTGTCATGAAACGGTATAATCTCCAATCGGCTTCAGGCCGCATATAGCTTTATCAATTTTGTTTATTCATGCTTTCAGTCCGCCTTTCAGGTTCTATTGGCGCAAGGCGCTATTCACAAACGAAGTTCAGTGTTAGCTAATACAGGAGGAGAAAAGCAGAAAGGAGTTGTTGAACCTGTTTAAAGAGTTGGGCTATGGACTTGAATGACAAAATTGTAATTTACCGTACTGCCGATGGGCAGACCGCCGTGGATGTCAGGATGGATGGAGATTCTGTGTGGCTTTCACAGGCACAGATGGCAGAACTGTTTCAAAAGGACAGAACCGTTATAGGACGCCACATTAGCAATATTTATAAGGAACATGAATTAGAGCGTGAGACCACATGTGCAAATTTTGCACATACCAAGAATTATGGTCGTAGAGAGGGATTTACGCAAACTAAGAATATTGTGTTATACAACTTGGATGTCATCATTTCCGTGGGCTATCGTGTAAAAAGCCAGCGTGGCACGCAGTTTCGTATATGGGCAAACAAAGTGCTGAAAGAATATTTAATTAAAGGCTATGCCGTCAATAAGGCCCTGACAGAACAACGCTATACGGAGCTGAAGCAGCTTGTTAACGTATTGGGCAGAACGGTCAAGGCACAAGAGGCACTGACTTCTGACGATGCGCTCAATCTGGTGGAAGTGGTTGCCGATTATGCCTATGCCCTTGATACTTTGGACAAGTACGATTACCAGCAACTGGCTGTGGAGCAGACCACTAACGAAGCTAAGTTTCATGCTACCTACGAAGGAGCCATGCAGGCAATAGAAGAACTGAAGGAGAAATTCGGCGGCAGCCAGTGGTTCGCCCATGAGAAAGACGATTCGTTCAAGAGTTCCATAGGGCAGATATATCAGACTTTCGGCGGACAAGACCTTTATCCGTCAGTAGAAGAAAAGGCCGCCATGTTGCTTTACCTTGTAACTAAGAATCATTCGTTCAGCGACGGCAACAAGCGCATAGCTGCAACACTCTTCTTATGGTTTATGGCAGGTAACGGCATTCTATATAATCCTGACGGCACGAAGCGCATTGCCGACAACACTCTTGTTGCCCTTACGCTGATGATAGCCGAGAGCCGCACGGAAGAAAAGAACGTGATGGTGAAAGTAGTTGTAAACCTGATTAACAAGAACAATTATGAGTAAGACAAACTACAAGCGCTTGGGCGGATTATATCCGCGAAGTGGAGAATAAGAACAACACGCATTTTTTGCGTATTGATAGAGTGAAACCGCCTTTTATTCTTTAGATGTCATCATCTCAAAATGTTTTCGCGTGAAAAGCCAGCACGTTACGCAAATTCCGCATTTAGGCAAATAAGGTGCCGGCAAAGATAATATTTATTGTTACGATGAATTGTACATTACAATAAAATTGAACTATTAGGGTTTATCTATGTATCCTATTTTTTATAGTGCTTGTATTTATTCTATAAGATGGATTGAAGTTGCTGCTGATATTGCATTTTTTTATTAATAAGTGGGGCTTTCTCGAAGATATTTGTTAAATTTGCAGTATAATCTAAATCTTTAATTCTGCGTTACTAGATTCTTTCCTGCAATGGAAAATTCATTCAACTAAATCTGATTTGTTGAGTATAAGGTTACGTGAGTTTTATTTGATATCTAAACATGGGGACTAATTTCTTCACTAATGAAAAAGAGAATACACTTCTTGAAAAAATAGAGGGTGTGTTTAAATATAAGAAAGTGTATTTTTTTGATGCGCTTGTAGGTTATTTTAGAGCTTCCGGATATTTCAGAATCCGTAAGTTTATTCAGCAAACACCACATATTAGGATTTTGGTTGGTATAAATGTTGATAAGTTAACGTATCAGGCAAATCAGCAGGGATTGTTATTTAATCCGAATGAAGAACAGTCGCAGGAAGAATTCTTTAATGATATAAAAAAGAATATTCAAGAAGCTAAGTATGATAAGGGTGTTGAGGATGGTATGTATCAATTCATTGAAGACATAACTTCAGGGAGAATAGAAATGCGTATTCATCCAAAGCAGAACATCCATGCTAAGATATATATATTTCGTGAGGAAGTTTATCATCCTCACGGCTATGGTTCTGTTATCACTGGTTCCAGCAATCTTACAGAGGCTGGACTAGAGAAAAATTTTGAATTTAACGTAGAACTCAGATATGATGATGATATTAAATTTGCTACAGAAACATTTGAAAAATTGTGGGCAGAATCTGTTGCAATAGATATAAAGCATATCGAGCAGATAAAGGAAGAGTCATACCTTAATACAAATTTCACCCCATACGAGGTTTATCTGAAATTTCTGTTAGAATATTTCGGTAAAAGTATAGACTTTGATCCCAACTCTGTATCCGATTTGCCTAAGGGGTATAAAAAACTATCTTATCAGATTGATGCCGTGAATGACGGATATTCAAAGATGATGAAACACAATGGCTTTTTTCTTTCTGATGTAGTTGGATTAGGAAAAACTATTGTTTCTGCACTTATAGCGAAGAAATTTTTCTTTGCGAACGGTTTTCCAATGCATCGTTCCCATACATTGGTTATTGTTCCGCCTGCGATGAAGGAAGGATGGGAAAGAACATTGGCTGAATTTAAACTTGATAATTATACTATTGTTACAAACGGGAGTTTGCATAAATTGAAAAATCCGTCATTATACGATTTGATAATTGTAGACGAAGCCCACAAGTTTAGAAGTGATACAGCCTCAATGTATAATGAATTGCAGAAATTATGTAAGACTAAAACACAATATGCAGATGGTAGTCTGCATGACAAGAAGGTTATACTTGTATCTGCAACTCCATTAAATAATAAGCCTGAAGATATCGCAAACTTGGTTTATCTGTTTCAGGATTCTAAAGACAGCACCTTGGAAGAAGGAAATTTGCAGCGTTTCTTCCGTGAGCAGATTGATAAATATAAGAAACTAAAGAAACAAAAAGATATTGATGTTATATCTAATGGCATAAAAGCAATTTATGAAAAGATTCGAATTAAGGTTGTTGAGCCGTTAACAGTGCGCCGTACACGCACAGACTTGATGGAAAATGATGCATACAGAAAGGATTTAGAAGAACAAAATGTTCATTTCCCTGATGTTATGCCTCCCCATAAGATGTATTATCAATTAGATGAAGTACTTGATAAATTGTATGATGATACTATTAGGTCTTTGGGCGGTAATGGAGAAAATGCCTTAAAATACTATCGGTATCAGGCTATAAAATATCTCAGGCCGAAAAAGAAAGCTAAATACAATAAGGCCGATATGATATCTGTTCAATTGGCAACTATTATGAAAACACTTCTTGTCAAACGAATAGATAGTAGTTTTTATGCTTTTAAGCAGTCTTTGAGAAGGTATTATCAGGCAAATAAAATTATGCTTGATATGTTTGAAAAAGGAGTAATATACATTGCCCCCAACTTGAATGTTAATGAACTGTTGAGTGAAGGAAAAGAAGACGAACTGATAGAGCAGATAGAAGAAGCACAATATACAGATCCGACCATAGAAGTTTGTACACCAGATGATTTTGTGGATGGCTTTAAAGAAGGATTGGAAGATGATGGACGGATATTGAAAGATTTGGTAGACGCATGGGACAAAATAACATACGATCCTAAGTTGGAGGCTTTTATCAACAAATATCTGAAAAATGAACTTTTCGATAAGTCCATCAATCAGGAAGGCAAGCTTGTCATATTTTCAGAAAGTAAAGAGACAACCAAATATTTGTCTGATGCATTGAAAGCAAATGGATACAATCGTATCTTAACAGTTCAGAGTGATAACAGGAACGATAAGATGCCAGTTCTTGAAGCTAATTTCGATGCCAATTATAAAGGGGAAAAGAAGAACGATTATAATATTGTCATTTCTACGGAGGTGCTGGCAGAGGGCGTAAATTTGCATCGTGCAAATGTAATAGTCAATTACGATACGCCTTGGAACTCTACTAGGTTGATGCAACGAATCGGACGTGTAAACCGTATAGGAAGTACTGCAAAAGAAGTGCACATATTCAACTTTTTCCCAACAACTAATGTTAATAATGATATAGAGTTGGAGAAGAAAGCCAAGATGAAACTTTTTGCCTTTCATGCTGCACTCGGCGAAGATAGTCAGATTTATTCTACAGACGAAAATCCTGAAAGTTTTGGATTGTTTGACAAGAATGTCGATGAAGAACGGGATGAAAAATTACGCTATCTTATGTGGTTAAGGAAGTTGAAAGAAGATGATCCTGATTTAATAAAACGGATAAATAAGATGCCTTTAAGAGCCCGTGTTGGCAGAAAGAGCAAACTTATCCCTATGAGTACTATCACGTTTATTCGCAATAAACGAAGGGATGCCTTTACTTTCGTCCGTGAAGACGGAAGCATTGAGGAACTCACATTCCTTGAAGCTGTGAAAGAATTTGAGGCAAGGGTGGACGAGAAAGCTATTCCTTTGCATGACAAACATCATGAACAAGTGGCAAAAGCTATAGAAGTTTTTTCTGAAAAAGAAGAAGCGGCTAAGGCTGCCACCAAGAAAGTGGTTAACAATCAAGGACCAAATGAGAAGAAAGCATTGGCTTATCTTGACGGCTTTGTGAGTGTTCCTAACATAACCGATGAAGAGGTTGCTTTGATAAGAAAGGCTCAACGTGCAATCTCAACTGGAAAATTCCAGCAGTTGCAGCGTGATATAAACAAGTTGCAAAGTGCAACAAAGAAAACACCGGTTAAAATAGTTGTATTGTTGGAAAAACTCATGAAGATCATTACATCTTATCCTATTGAGCATATTGAACTGAACACTCATGGGGCTCAGGCTGTAAATAACATGAAAGTGAAAAAAGATTTAATGCCTGAAATAATAATTTCTGAGAGTTTTGCAATATGATTTTTTCTTCATAAAAATATTAGAAATAAGAAATAAAATAACAATTCAACAGATGACAATATTAAATGAATCAGATGATATAAATCTGTTTGAATAAAAACTTGAAATATAAATAATTATGGATAAATCGAAGCTTAAAAATATATTATCTTCTGTATTTGACTTTGAACAATGGAAGAACATATTGACTGAAATGTTCCCAAAAGTTGAATACTTTACTCAAATCAATCAAATTTCCCATGATTTGGTTAAAGAGGGAGGTCAGACGGGTATGATTCGTCTGGATGACGGACGTTCGTTGGCTATTTATGTATTTGAGGTAAAAGATAACGTGCTTATTGAACGTAATCGTAAAGGATTGCGTGATATAGCGGCTAAGCCCATTGACCTGTCAATAATTCATGGTGCTTTAGCTTTCTATTATTCTAAAAATGTTCCTGACTACCGTTTGACTTTCATTGCAAAGCAGACATCGTTCAACGAATACGGAGAACTTGTAAAATCTGAAACAGCCCCTAAAAGATACACGTTCCTTTTAGGTAAAAACGAGCCATGCAGGACAGCTGCAGACCGTCTGTATGAGTTGGTTTCTAAAAGGAAAAACAGTTCAATCTATTTGGCGGACGTGACAGAAGCATTCTCTGTTGAGCGATTGAACAAAGAATTCTTTGCCGGATACAAGGCACAGTATAACAAGTTCCTGCAACAACTTTCTGATACTAAACCTAATCGTGATTATGTCAAGAAACTGCTTGGGCGTATAGTGTTCTTACAGTTCCTTCAGAAAAAAGGTTGGATGGGTGTTCCTGCCTCAAGGCCGGATTGGACAGGTGGTGATAAAAATTATCTTGCTCATTTAATTGAACACTATGAAGGACACAATCGTCTGCTTACAGAAGTTCTTGAATATTTATTTTTCAACACATTGAATGAAAAAAGGAATGGTGATATTGCGGATAAACGGTTGGGTGACAATATCAAGATTCCATACCTAAATGGTGGCTTGTTTGAGAAAGATAACATCGATAGATTGGATATAGACTTTCCTTACTCTTATTTTAAGGAACTTATAGATTTCTTCGATATGTATAATTTCACTATAGATGAAAACGATCCTGATGATAGTGAGGTTGGTATCGATCCGGAGATGTTAGGGCATATCTTTGAGAATCTTTTGGAAGACAATAAGGATAAAGGGGCATTCTATACTCCAAAGGAAATAGTGCATTATATGTGCCGTCAGAGTGTAATTCAATATTTGAAAGCTCACGAATCTGATGAACAATATGCCGAACCGATAGAGCAGTTGATAAACAATGGAATCGTTATGCCTATACTTCAAACAAAGCATGTTGCATCACGATTTATGAAACTACTCAAAGAGGTAAAAGTATGTGACCCTGCTATCGGTTCTGGTGCATTCCCAATGGGTATATTGTATGTCTTGTATTATGCTATCCATAATTTACAATCACATGCTGATCCAAAAGGGAGCTTTGATTCAACCGAAACAAAACGTGAAATCATTCAGAACAACATCTTTGGTGTTGATATAGAGCAGGGTGCTGTAGATATTGCACGTTTGCGCTTTTGGTTGGCATTAGTGGTTGATGCAGATGAGCCACAGCCGCTTCCAAACTTGGATTATAAGATTACTTGTGGAAATTCTATATTACATAGGTTTTCGCTTGACGTACCTATTGAGAATGTCTTTACTGAATATAATAAAAACAAATCCGATGATGAGAAAATGTCTCTTTCCAAATACAAGGAAAAGGTATATAAATATACTGAGACATCAGATCATAAAGAAAAAGATGAATTCAAAAATATTATTGAACAGGTAAAAACTGCATTTCGATCAAATTTATCAGACAAAGAATTATTGAAAGTAAAGAAGATAAAGACGAAAATCTTTAATCTGGAAACGCCGTTACTTTTCGGAGAAAGGACAAAAGAGGAAAAGAATGAAGTAAAAAAATTGAAGAAGCAACTGGCTCAAATTGAAAAAGAGCATGAGGATATTAAAAACAATAAAATTTATGAGCATTCTTTTGAATGGCGTTTTGAATTTCCGGCTTTGCTAAATGACTACGGAGACTTTATAGGTTTTGATATTATTATTGGCAACCCTCCATATGGGGCAAAATTATCAAACATAGAAAAGAATCTATTTAAGGAATATTATTCTGATGTACATATGCGTACACCGGAAACATATTGCTATTTTATCTCATTAGCTTTCAAATTGGTGAATCCAAATGGCATTGTTTCTTACATTGTGCCTAATAATATGTTTTTCCAGAACGAAAATGAAAAAACACGTTCTCTATTATTGTTCAGTCACCAGCTTATTCGAGCCATTAATTTAGGAGACAATACATTTGAAAATGCAGATGTCCCTACCTGTATTTTCATTGCAAATTCAAAGAAAACAGAGAATTATGAACTGAAATATTCCGATTATAGAAAATACAATATCAGCAATATTGAATGGAACAAAGATTATGAATCAATATCAACAGAATTAATAAAGACAGTACCGGCATATGTTCTTGGATTGTCAAATGTAAATATTAGAATTATCAACGAAATTAAGCGCCATGGGGTATTGATAGATTCAATCGCCGAAGAGATGGCAAGTGGAATATCTTCTGGTGGAGATAAAATATTTAGAATTAGTACAGAAGAATCAGAATATTTACATCTAGAAAAAGAAATTCTACACAAAGTCCTTGTTGGTGCGGAAATAGATAATTATCTGATTAATGATAAGAATCATATTATAATCTATACAACAAAAGATATTGATATCTATAAGTATGATAATATTTACAAATACTTATTACCCTATCAAGTTAAGTTGTCAGGGAAACGTGAAACAGTAAAAGGAACACTTCCTTGGTGGTGTCTGCATTGGCCTAGATATAAAGGGTTATTTGAAGAACCTAAAATCATAATGCGCCAAACATCAGATAGCATTCGTTGTGCTTTTGATGAAAATGGGTATTATGTATTAAATAGCATATTAGTACTTAAACTCAATAATCAGAATTTTAGCTATAAATATCTAGTGGCTGTTTTAAATTCGACATGTATTGATTTCTTATATAAAAATCTAACTCAAGAAGAAGGTCGCACATTTGCCGAAGTAAAACCTGCCAATGTTCGAAAACTCTATATTCCCGATGCCACAAAAGAAGAACAAAACCTATTGTCAATATTATATGATTACTTGGTATTCTTAAAGAATCCCAAACAGAAAGAACCGTTTATTTCCGTAAATTCAATGTTTGTAGATTTATTTGAAAAAATCGTAGATGGCTGTGTTTATGAATTATTTTTTAGAGAGCACATGAAAGAACGAGAAATAGATATTATGAACTATCTGTATCAGAAAATCAAACCAATTAATGGACTTTCTGATGAAAATAAGAATAATATTATCATTTCTGTTCATAGTAGCATTTTCATGACAGACAATCCTGTGAGAACAAGATTAAAACTTTTTGTTTCACGCAGTCAAGAATTCCTAAAACCTATAATACAGCATTGATATGGCAGCAATATCTAAAATAAAAATAGACGGATTTAAGGCTTTCCCAAAAGAATTTGAATTAATACTTGATGGGAAGAATTTACTTATGTATGGTGAAAATGGAAGTGGAAAATCTTCTATTTATTACGCTTTACATGCACTTCTACAAAGTCAATACCACGACAAGGGTGCTATATATTTTGATAAAAACAACCCTGAGAGTCTTGTAAATAAAGATACAACAACAGCAGATCCATATATTGAAATAGAGTTAGAGGGAAGTAATACAAAATATCATTTATCAAAAAATGGATATAAAGAACTTCCCGCACAAGCTATCTCTCCTTTAAGAGATATGAATGCTGAATGTGTTTTTATTAATCATAAATTCCTGTTTAATAGTTTTAGTTTTCGTAACTCTCAATATATAGATCTATTCCCTGTTTTTATTAAAGATATATTACCATTTACATTTACCAATGACGGTTCTAAATATATCAGTGAACTTTATGATGAGGTTGTTGCTAAAATTCAAAGAAGAGGTAGAGGGCGAAGAATTGATCCTGAATACGATAGACTCATTGAAAAATTTAATCAGGAGGTTTTGAGAATCATTGAAATGATTAATCATAAAGATAATATAAATGCTCCATCATTAGTAAGTAATATATATAATAATCATTTCAGAGAGTTAGACGATAGAGAATTATCCATAGAACTCAATTATGAGAATAATCAGGATAAAATTCCTCAACAAGATAAATCTTATTGGTTGAGGTATGGATACAGATATCACCAAACAACTATAGCTCACAGGTTAATAGAAGAATGTGTTAGCAGCAAATTAGAAATTCTGCCCCCTGTTATTAGACTGACAATTAAAGAAAAGAACGATGACGGGACATGGGGTGATATAGAAAAGCCTCAAACACAGCTTAATGAAGCTAAATTGACAGCAATAATTCTATCAATAAGATTCTCATTGTTAGATTTAGTGGCTGCTCCCGATGGTCGATTTTTGGCCCTTGATGATATGCTCATTAGTCTTGATATGAGTAATCGGATGAAAGTTATTAGATATTTACTAGACGTAGTTGCTTCAAAATATACATTATATGTATTTACTCATGACAGACTCTTATTCAATTCATTTAAAAAATATATCGGTTTAAATAAACAACAAGATGGATGGATTTGTGGTGGGATTTACATGCATGATAGAGATAATTCTGTAGATTTTAGAAAATGTATTCCTTATCCTGTTTTTATAGAAGAAAAAGATGCAGAATTGGAAGCAAAGGAATATTACATTATGCACGATTATCCTGCTTGTGGACAAAGACTAAGAAAATGGTGCGAAGATATATTAAGCAGACTATATCCTGATCAATTATTAAAAATGAAAGATAGTAGAACGGGTAAAACTGTAGAAACATCTCTAAATGATAGGATTGTGTGTTTAAATGATTATTGTATAAATGAATCAATAGACTTTGAGGAATTTAAAGATTTAAAAATATACAAGGATAATATACTTAATACTGTCTCACATAATGATGTTTCTTCTCCAATATATGGTAATGAAATATTATCTATTATAAAAATATTATCAAAATTAGAGCAAATAGCAAATAATAAGAAAGTTGTTAAAGTTAATCATAATTTGGGAATAGAATTAGTTGCAGATGATGGGCGGCCTATAACAATTTGCATAGATGTGAGAAGTGACAAAATAACTATAGTTGAATATGGTGGAATTAAGAAAATATCATATTATACCAACTGTATTGTTAACAAAATAATAGATGCACGTAGACATATAGATGTAGAGTCTAAAGGTCCTTATGATTCTATATACAAGGTATATACGCAATATTGCAATAAGTACGGAGCTAATTCGACGATAAATCTATTAGATGTATTATATGATCACGGTATTTTGATTAAAGATAAATTTTAAAATTAAGAAATATGGCAGCACCAAGAGTTTTTGTAAGTTCTACATATTATGATTTGCAACATGTAAGAAATGATATACATATTTTTCTTCAAGGGTTAGGATATGAACCTGTAATGCATGATAAAGGTAATATACCATATACTCAAGAAGTTAGTTTGGAAGAATCATGCTATAATGAGCTTGAATCATGTGACATAGTCATTTGTATAATAGGGAATAAATTTGGAACAAAGTCTTCCAATGGCAATTTTTCTATTACAATGAACGAATTACAAAAAGCTATAAAAAGTAGAAAGAAAATATACATTTATATACTTAAAGATGTGTATATTGAGAATTTTACGTATAAAGCAAACAGGGATAATGGATTTGTTCCATATCATGTGGATGATATTAGAATTCATGAATTTATTTCAGAATTAAAAGATATAATAAAAAACCATCCAATAACGCCTTTTGAAACTGTAACAGATATTATACGGAATTTAAAGCAACAATTTGCAGGACTATTTCAACATTTACTATCACAAGAAGCAACGATTACAGAATCCAAGACATACGAGGATTTAAAAGATACAGCAGAGTCAATTCAAAGTCTTATTGATAGTTTATCAAAAGAGCAAAAATCTTTTTTCAATAAATTTAAAGGAAGTATTTTTGCTATACAACCTAGTATAAGAAAAATATTAAATGTATTGGGAGGAAAACAATATGATTTATTTATACCCAACAAAGAGGCATTAAAGCAGTATTTAATAGATTTAGGTTTTACTTTTTCTGAGAAAGGGTTTCCTCTTGAGGATTTAGTGTTTTCTAAATGTATAGGCGGGTATAAATATACATTAAAAATAGATAGTAATGTTTTTTCTTCTAACGGAGAAATTAATGATATTAGGGATCGAAAAGATTTAGAACAATATATTACATATACCAGTGAATTAATACCAGAAGATGAGGATGAGTTGCCTTTTTAGAAAACCACAATCTAAATATTGCCTATACATTTTCGCCGTGTTGCCGGATATGACGGACAAGGGCTTTGTGATAGACGATGATGTAATGAAAGAATTGAAGTCGGACCCTGTGGTGTGGCATAATTTCTGCCGCCTGCCCGAGCTGTATAAGCGTGTGCGCATTGACACCATCCAAATAAAGAAGCGTCAGCCCGAGCTGTTCAGAAAGCGGCTTGACAAATTTATAGAAAACACCCGGAAAGGCGTTCTTTATGGCGAGTGGAACGATAACGGCAGACTGCTGATCTAATCAGTTAAAGTTTATATGTTTGAGCGTAAAAAAGTTTTGCAAAAGGCATCTAGGCATGGCATTATAAAATATTTTCCATTTACACAAAATATTTTATAGTGCCGATTATTATAAGGGTAAAATATTATCGCTTTTACTTAAAGAATAAATTTAAATCGATTTCCTTTCCATATAATTTTGTTAACTGACGAGAGCCTATGTAAGCTCCTACAGGCTTTAAACTAAAACTATTTATTGGTCTTTCATTCAGTAATTTAATAGCAATAGCCCAATTAGGGTGAAAATGATTGTAATATGAACTTATTTTTTCATCACTTACTGCCTCTACGTGAGATAGTAATTCATCAAAATCTGATTGCATAAAACCTAAATCAGCTTTCTTTAATATATTAGCATACTCATCTTGTTTAAGCAATAATGGTGTAATTGTTCCATCCCTATTGAATTTCAGTATTTGAAATAGTGTAATACATAGATTCACATTATTAAACGGAGGGGAGAATGTAGGCGCATCTCCATCTAGATTAATGCCGTACTTATCCATAAACACCTTTGAGTTAGATGCATCTATTGGAGAAACGAATGCTAAAGGATAATTATTACGATTCTGTTCTATCCAGTTTTTACTTCGTCCCAAAGCTGATGCTGAAACGCAATCTGCTTGTATTAGATATTCTATATCTAACCTCTTTACTTGTGTTAAAATATCCAGAATTGGATTTAAACATTTTATCCAATTATCTAAGGCTTGGATATTACCTGTTACACGTAATTTCTCATAAGTGATCAAAGTTAAAACGGCAAGATTCTTACGTGATAATTTGGGAAGTACCTTAATTGCTTCATCAATTAAGAACTGCTTTGAAGTTCGTTCTTCCTCTTTAACACGTTCTATTAATAAGTCGATTAAAGCTTCCCTCTCCTCAGGATCGCCAGATTTTAGATAACCCACAGTTGCCTCACGTGTTGCAAATTGCATTGCAGGTTCAGCGAAACGACTTATTTTATCAGAAACTTTTTTATCAAGTTCTGACTCTAAAGATTCTGTAAATTCATTGAAACGGTGTAAAACAGTATTTTCGGCTTGCAATTTACAGACTTCCAGTTCTGATTTTACTAGAGCTTGTACTAATGGTACAACATCTTTTATCTGCAAGCCATTATAGTTATTGCTTATATTATAAATACTATCGTAAGCCTGATTAACTGTTGAATTGTCAGATACGTTGCTGACTTGTAATTTATCGCTTTTATTTAGCATGTTTATTATTTGTTATATTACCATTAGCTTGATATACTTCTCCGCCACTAACATTGTCGATTCTCATACTTACATTATTCTTTTTTTCCTTCTTTTTTAAAATGAAATTACAGAAAAAAGTAAGCACTGCACATCCTGCTATTATAAAAGTGCATATCCATACATGGGATTCCATCCAAGTTAATATTGTATGTATCATATCTTTTATTTATAAAAAACATTTTATTTTTTTAAGGATAAACCTATAATTGTTTGATATCATTTAGTAATTTTATAACTTTATGAATCTCAGAATATGCCTTCAAATCTTCTGGTGACTCTTTACATAATTGACATAACTTCTCTGAATTTGCCATTGCCCGTTCCAAATCGCCATTCTCTGTCAAGTATTTATAGAGATTAGTGCGTATGAAATATCTTTTGGTCTTTTCATACCCCGGCATATATTTCTGTAACTCTGGAAGCAGTTGGTCGTAACTTTCATATCGCCGGTAAACCACACCGGGCAGGAAGTGAAGCAAGAACCAAAATTCCGTACATGGATTCGTTTCTACAAACATCACTTTACCGGCATATTTCTTTGCGCTATACTTTTTCTTTGCCCGTTGATACAATTGCATTTCAGAAGGAAACTGAAATAACCTATCCATATCAAACAGGCATACGATGTAATCATATTGTTTGTTCAAATACGATTCAATCAGTTTCAGTATATGCTTGATGTCGCTATGCTGTGGAAAGTCAGGTGCGACCTTGAAAGGATAACGACACGCCACCCTCAATGAATCAAAATAGAACCACTCGGTTTCTCCTTCGCCTATGATGGCGATACTCTTTGTCACTGTTCGCCTCATATCATTAGTCGTTAAGGTTGATGTATTGACTGCCAAGGAACGGAAGCTTAACTAATTTACCCTGCTTGTAAGCATTATACGGGGAAAGATTCTTGTGCAGGCCTAAAGATGAAAGACGTACTATTTTAGTCTCGCCATATTCGTCTTTATCAGTAAACCATATTGTGTCACGACGAATGAAATCCTCATTAAGAAGATTGATGTCGTGTGTTGTCAGTAACATTTGAGATGTTCCTTCGCTGTTTGCTAAAAAGACTTTTATAAAATAAGCCAGCAGTTCGTAATGGATGCTTGTTTCGACTTCGTCAATTGATACAAACCGGTTGGTCTTCAACAAGAAGTTCAGAATTACGGCCATTCCTAAAAATCTCATTGTGCCATTGGATTCGTATTCTTCAGACAAATCGTATAGTTTGTCGCCAACCTTATGCTTGAAAGTCAATTCAGCATTTGTGATTTTCCCTTTTCTAAGCATTTCAGCTTTTGCCTCATTATCAATAGGGGCATTCTGAATCAGTTGCTCCAATTCCGGAGTAATCAGTTCTTCCTCTTCGTGCAATACTACATCTTCTATGTTGAAATCAGATGCTTTCAGGAAGTTTAATATGAACTTCTTTAAATCTCCTGTTTCATCTTTATCCAATCGTGATTTTATATATCCCGAAAGCAGCATACCAGGAGCCAATACATCTTTAACCTGTTTGGCAAAGTAATCGTACACATCGTTCAACTTGGTGCGTTCCACATTACTTTTGCCAAATGCGGCAAGCACACTGCAATTATTGATAGTGTTGCCGGAAATCACATCCTGACTCTTCCGTGGCATTTTCAGGTTTACGCCGAAATCTATTGTTGTGGAATCTGTTGTTGCGTCATAACTGCGGCTATATAACTTGGTAGGACGAACAGAGTCGTAAACAATCAATGTCTCAGAATAGATATATTTTGCGTCCAATTCAAAAGTAAGGATATACTTCGATTTATTGATATAGAATACCATAGACATCTTCGTCCTTTCATTTCTTGACGTGTCATCCAGCATAAAAGGAACAACCCCTGTCTTCTCATTCCGGTCTTTTGGCATCCTAAGAACAAGCATTCTGAAAAATTCCACAGCATTCAAGATATTAGTCTTGCCGGAAGCGTTAGCACCATAGATGATACCCAATTTCAGCAACCTTACACCATCCTTAACTTCATATGAATACTCGTCAGACATAAAAGTGTCTGATGATGGTTCAAAACTTATCTTTTGTGGAGACTTTATTGAGAAAAAATTTTCAATGGTGAATTCTGCTATCATACTTGTTGAATTTATCTGTTACATAATGCAAAGATAGGAATAAAGTTTATATATAAAAAATATAATGCGTGTTTTCGTAGAAAAATTACAAAATTTGAATTCAAATTAAATTTTTAGGTGTTTTTACAATGGTAAGAAAAACATAATCATTATAGAGAAACGTCAGCCCGAGCTGTTCAGAAAGCGGCTTGATAAATTTATAGAAAACACCCGAAAAGGCGTTCTTTATGGTGAGTGGAACGATAACGGCAGACTGCTGATGTAATCAGCGTATGTTTCCTTATTAGAGCGTCAAAAAAAGTTCTGCAAAAGGCATCCGCAATACAGAAAAAATCTATAACTTTGTCATCGTTGGTTATTGTTTATATAAAAGCATTGATTCCGGTTTTTGGGTGTTCTTTCTGGCAGACAATGACTTTAAAAAGTAAAAAGCGCCAGGGAGAATAAGGCCTATTGCAACTTGATTGGGATGAAGAATATAAAGGTTCTCTAATGTACTGAAGTATGGAAGAAAATAATATAATTATCTATACCGCAGCTGATGGGCTGTTATGAATTTTTTAAGATATGAGTTATGAAAAAAATATTTCTACTTTTATATTTGTGTGTTATTCTCAGTAATATCGCCATATCACAGAACATAATGGATGTGAAACAATATTCATTTAGGTCATTAACTTATAATGATACACGTTCTTTCAGGATTGCTTTACCAGCTTCGGCTTATCCAAATGTAAAGTATAATGTGCTGTTTGTCCTGGATGCAGATTATACCTTTGATGTGATCGCTTCGACAGCCGTTTATTTACAGACCTTTGACTATATTCCTCCAACGGCAGTTGTTGCAATCGACTATTCAACTCCCGGAAATAGAAATGATGTAGGATACGACTTGTCCGGCAACAGTCTTGATTCAAGCGGAGAAATGTTTTATAAATATGTTAATATCGATTTGGCAAAGGAAATAGACAGAATTATTCCAACATCAGGTTTTAATACGTTAGTTGGCCATTCATATACGGCAAGCTATCTGAACTATTATATCGATGCAGGGAATGATAATATGACGTCATATATTCTATTCTCGCCTGAAAAGATGGAACGGATGCCTGGCTTTGAAACCAAGTACAAGACAAAGAGTCCGAGTGTCCGCATAATTACAGCTATGGATGATACTGAAGAAAGACAGACTTTTGGCCGGAATTTGTATGAGAACTTTCAGAAAATGAAATATGACGTTAAGCTTCACAGTATTAAAGCAGACCATATGTCTGTAATTCCGGCAGGGATTATGCAAGCCTTGACAAGCTTGTATGACAAATATTACAATATAGACAGTATATACGCTGCCATAGAACGTTCGGACTGTCCTTTATGGGAGACTTTTACAAGCATAAATGAAAATAACAGAACTCTTTATAAACAAGAATTACCAGTTTCAGGCTCATGCATTTCTGCTTTCTTGTGGACGGCCATTCAAAAAAACGAAAAAGAATCAATAGACAAATTACGCGTTTATTATGAGAATGCCTTGGAAAGTGAAAACTCTGATCCTAATGCATTAGGCGTTATGGGAGATCTGATGAATAAACTTGGCTTATGGAAAGAGGCAGATTACTACTTGCAACGATGTCTGGACAGATATAAAAAATTGAAACAAGAACATGAAACACTGTATTGGAGAAGAGTGTACTCATTGAATGTCTTACCTAAACTCAGTCAATATAAAAAGGCATGGAAGATATTGGAAGAAGGGAAAAAGATATATCCCGATGATAAAGCTATATTCTGTTATTATCAAGGAGTGTTATCAATAACAAACGATTTTCTTATAAAGAAAGGCATAGAACAATTGAAAATTGCACTGAAATATCCCGATGTACTGAAAAATAATTTTGTGAACTTGGATGAAGCAGAAGCTCTTTTGAAAAAAGGAATATCAAAGGAAAAAGGTGTAATGCCGTAGATTCTACAATTGGATAAGAAAAATAAGTAAAATTACAAATGAATACGGGTAATCATGCTCCATTAATTCAGAATATTGTCAAGGTTTGACTAGACGTAAGAATCTAAAATCTTGATATATGGTTTTGATTTAAAAAAATAATGCTAACTTTGCAGTTAAGCATGCATTGGCTTGCGGAAAATCTTGAATTTAAGATAAAAATATGATAGAGCAAGTTTTGATAAAGAATTATAAGTCAATAAGAGACTTGTCGCTGCCGTTGAACAGACTTAATGTGCTTATTGGTTCAAACGGTGCGGGCAAAAGCAACTTTATTTCATTCTTTGAACTGATTAAGGCTATCTATGAACAAAGGTTTGGAAGCTATACGTTGTCAAAGGGTGGTATAGATAATTTGTTGTATCATGGAAGAAAGAAATCCGCGTCAATAGAAGGATTGATAGATTTTGATAATACCAATGCTTTCTTTTTTGAGATAAAGCCGGCACCGTCGAACAAAGGCTATCTTGAGAATACCGGCGACTATTTTAATTGTTATCAAAGCAAGATAAAAGATTATCCGCAGTGGAACAAAACATTATGGGATTCTGCTGTGGAAGAATCTTCGTTGGCATATAACACTAAATGGAGAGCGGCCTATTTGAGGACTTATTTAAAAAGTTTTATGGTGTATCATTTTCACGATACAAGCTTCACTTCTCCTATGCGTGGTGACTGCAACATAAACGACAATGAATGTTTGCGTGATAACGGCTCAAACCTGGCTGCTTATCTGTATTATCTGATGCAGAACGACGAAAAGGCTTTTCGCCTTATCGAGGGTGTTGTACGTTCCGTGGCGCCTTATTTTAAATGCTTTAAGCTTCGCCCTGACGCCAACAATAATAACAAGATACGTCTGGAATGGGAGGAAAAGAATACAGACATGTATCTCGACGGATACAGTTTTTCTGACGGCACGCTGCGTTTTATCGCTTTGGCAACGTTGTTGTTGCAGCCGAAAAAGCCTGAGGTTATTATTATTGACGAACCAGAACTCGGACTGCATCCTGCTGCTATCAATAAGTTGGCTGAGATGGTGAAAAGTGCTTCTGTAAAGAGTCAGATAATCTTGTCTACCCAGTCAACAAATCTTGTCAACTGCTTTGATGTTGACGACATTATTGTGGTAGACCGTGCCGGCTGCCAGTCGGTGTTCCGTCATTTGTCAGGTGATGAATTGAAAAAATGGATGGACGATTATAATCTCACTATCAGTGACCTGTGGGAGAAAAACATGATAGGAGGGCAGCTGTGAAACGTTTGTATATCGTTGTGGAAGGGCAGACAGAACAAGAGTTTGTCAACAGTCTTATTGCTCCATATTTGCAGAAATCTGAAATATATAGCGTCACGCCCGTTTTGATACGCACAAGCAGGAGCGGACGTGGAGGCATGGTTAACTATCAGCATCTGTATAATACTATAAAGATGCTGCTTGCGTTATCGCAGACAGACTTTGTTGTTACTACTTTAATCGATTTCTTCAGACTGCCTAATGATATGCCGAATTATGCAGAGTGTACGGCTGTTAAGGATAAGACACAATGTGTTGAGGCTTTGGAAAATGCTGTTGATGACTCTGTGTGCGATTCGCGTTTCTTTTCTTACATACAGTTGCATGAGTTCGAGGCTCTTTTGTTTTCAAACAACAAAGGTTTTGAATTTTACTTTTCAGACGAGCATGCAAGTAAGACAGCCTCAATAATTTCTTCTTATGACAATCCTGAGAACATAAACTCTTCTCCTGAAGGTGCGCCGTCTAAACGGCTATTGGCAATAAAACCTGACTACAACAAGGTGCTTGAGGGTAATCTTATTGCATTGGAAATAGGAATAGAGGCCATAATAGAAAAATGCCCGCGATTTGCAGAATGGATGAATAGCATTGTCGAGAAGTGTAAAGATTAGGATGCTTTATTCCTAATAGCTGTTTGTACTAATAATCCCAATAGATACCTGTTTTTCTTGCCGTTATGGTTATATTAAATTACTTTTACCTATAATGAAAGTATTCGCACGTGGATAAAACTGATAAGATCACAATTTAAAGGCAATCATGCGTTGCTGGGGCATATGTATAAAATTATAATGACATGAGAATATTTATCGCAATACGATTTACAGAAGCGTTCAAGTCTTCAATATTGGATGCACAGGACGGACTGAAGGAATATGGAGTAAGGGGCAACTATACGCAGCCGGAGAACCTGCATCTTACGTTGGCATTTATCGGCGAAACGGAAAGAGTGGAGGAGATAAAGGCAGCTGTTGATGCCGTTAAGTTTGAGCCGTTTGTAATCAGAACGGGCAAGATGGGATGCTTTAACGGAAGAAGCAGGGTGGTGTGGCTCGGCATAGAAGGTGAGGACAAGGTGAAGGCTATAGCGCAACAGCTGAGACGCAATCTTGACCAACGCGGCATTGACTATGCAAAGGGCAAGTTCAGTCCGCATATCACCCTTGTGCGCCAGCCGTCGGAAATGCCTCTTGACATCGACGTGGAGAGCGAAAGCATGACTGTAAGCAAGATTTATGTAATGAAGTCGGAACGGATCAATGGACGGCTCGTTTACACTGCCTTGTAATTGGTTGATGATAAATCAGCGCAACTGAGCCTGAAGAATAGAGATGGAGTTTTGTAATATTAAAATTACGGACTGATTCATAATTATGATTTGATTGCAGTTACAGGTTGAATTTTGAAAATAGTTAAAGTTATTATGAAACTTAGACGCATAATATTATTTTATTTCGTATGCCTCGTAGGTGTTGTCAGTGCATTTGCCGCAAACGGCCATGAGATAAGATTTATTTATTGTTCTGACCTTCACTACGGAATAAAACGACAGTTTAGAGGAGAGAAGGTTGATGCCTATAAGGTCATTGGCGAGATGGTGAAGTCGTTTTATCTGCTCAATAAAACTGATTTGCCCTCTGACGGAGGAGTTGGTGAGGGAACAAAGTTTGGCGAGCCGGATTTTGTTGTGTGTACGGGCGATATATCGAACAGAATGCATGATGAGGTGTGGCAGGCATGCAGATCATGGAGGCAGTTTGAAAAAGACTGGATAGAAACACTCGGATGTCCCATATATCTTGTTCCCGGTAATCATGACATATCAAATGCCATAGGATATCCGAAGGCGCTTACACCTGCCAAGGATGAAACAAGTGCTATAGAAATATACAATCATAACATGCCGGAATTTGGCAGTCGGAAAATTTCGTCTTTTGATTATACAGCCAATAAAGTTCATTACACTTTTATAAAAGACAATCTCCGGTTTGCCTTTGTGGGGATATGGCCGGACGGCTTTATGCGTTGTTGGTTAGACAGCATATTTAAAGATGACCCGGCAACATCCACAATACTCTTCGCACATGATCCGGTTGAGGCTGATGCCAAACACTTTACAAATCCTAACTTTCCGTATGACATAAATAGTAAGGATAAATTTGAAAATCTGTTGGGCGATACGTGTAGCGTAAATGCCATTGACATGAGGCCTGTTGGCAACTGGAACAGGCTGGAGAGTTTTTTTAAGTCTCATCCTCAGATAAAGGCATATTTCCACGGAGACTGCAACTATAATGAATTCTATGACTGGAAGGGCACGGAGGGAAGCATATCACTAGTGTTCGAAAGATTTTAACTATCTGAAAATCAGTTG
>UMFU01009744.1_pt1 | contig 24060 bp, 16 predicted proteins | sample 1965091 | NCBI WGS metagenome assembly UMFU01 (sample SAMEA4836054, study PRJEB28245) | human gut metagenome | biome: gut microbiome; material: fecal sample | place: Denmark | collected 2008
TCCGTGGCCTCTCCGGTTCAGACGGCCGCCTACTTAGGCAGCGAGAGCAACTTCGTTGTTGTTCTTTAATTTATAAGTTACCCGTTTTATAGAGGCCAGGCGCCTCTGCCCGCTTATCCTGCCTCCACACCCCCGTCGAAACCGGTACGCCCCCGTGTGAGCGGCGCACGACAAGTGCGCCGCGAATACGGGAAACCCGTCAGGTATGCGAAAGCAAAAGGAAACGAAATTACATCTTCTCCGGCTCGGGATAGTCAACGCCCTGCGTATCCACGCGGATGGTCTTGATGACCTGTGGCTTTTTCGGCATGTCGTTGTACATGTTGCGGTTCACGCGGGAGATGTCCACAGCGGCCTGCGCATTCTCGGTGATCTTACCAAACGCCGCATACTGACCGTCAAGGTGCGGCGCGTCGGCCACCATGATGAAAAACTGGCTGCCCGCGCTGTCGGGGATCATCGTGCGCGCCATCGAGAGAACGCCCAGCGTGTGCTTAAGATCGTTCTTGAAGCCGTTGGCGGAAAATTCACCCTTGATCTCGTAGCCGGGGCCGCCTGTGCCGTTGCCGTCCGGGTCGCCGCCCTGGATCATAAAGCCGGGGATGACGCGGTGGAACACCACGCCGTCGTAAAAACCGGAGTTTGCCAGCGCGATGAAGTTGTTGACGGTGTTGGGCGCGATCTCTGGATAGAGTTCGCCGCTCATCACCGCGCCGCTTTCCATTTCGATGGTCACGATCGGATTTGCCATAATTTCTCTCCTTATCTCCGCGCTTTCATCGCGCGGTCGATCTCGCGCTTGGCGTCACGCTTGGCGGCGTCCTCGCGCTTGTCGTAGTTTTTCTTACCCTTGCACACGCCGACTTCGACCTTCACGCGCGCGTCCTTGAAGTAAACGCTCAGCGGGATCAGCGCGTAGCCGTCCTGCTTGATGAGCGAATAGAGCTTGCCTATCTCGCGCTTGTGCAGAAGGAGCTTTTTGGGCCGGTCGGGGTCATGGTTGAAGATATTGCCCTTGTCGTAGGGCGAAATGTGCATCGACAGCACGTTCGCCTCGCCGTTTTTGACGATGACATAGCTGTCTTTCAGGTTGAGCGTGCCGGCGCGGATGGACTTGACCTCCGTGCCCTTGAGCTCGATGCCCGCCTCGTAGCGGTCTTCGACAAAATAGTCGTGGAACGCCTTGCGGTTCTGCGCCGCGATTTTTATCCCCTTTTTCTCCGCCACGGCACATCGCCTCCTTTGCGCTTCCATGATAGTGTAGCATACTTTTTCGTCCAGCACAAGGGCTGTCACAAAAACGTAACAATTCGAAAAAACGCCGCATTCCGCTCTATTCTGCCCATCCACTTTAATTTATAGTAGAATTCCGCCCGCCGCCGTGCTATAATTTTAGTATCTATCCCATGCTTTGGCGGCGATCCGCCGCACTCAGGAGGCAGTTTTATCATGGATCTGACCGAACGCCAGCTTTCCCGCGAGACGATCTACGAGGGAAAAATCCTGCATATCTACCGCGACGACGTGCTCCTGCCAAACGGCAGAACGAGCGTACGCGAAGTCGCCGAGCATCCCGGCGGTGTCGCCATCGTCGCTCTTGACGAAAACGACAACGTGCTCACCGTAAAGCAGTACCGCTATGTCTTCTCCCGTGTGCTTGAGGAAATTCCCGCAGGGAAACTGGAGCGTGGCGAGGACCCCGATGAGGCCGCGCTGCGTGAGCTGAAGGAGGAAACGGGCGCAACGCCGAAGCGCATGACGAATCTCGGCAAGCTCCTCGTCTCCCCCGGCTGCTACAGCGAGGTGCTGCACCTTTATCTTGCCGAGGGTCTGACCTTCGGTGAGCAAAATCCTGACGAGGACGAGTTTTTAGAGCTTTACCGCACGCCGTTTTCCGACATGCTCGCACGCGTGATGCGCGGCGAGATCGAAGATGCGAAGACCGTCTGCGGTATCCTCAAGGTCCACGCCCTGCGCACAGCGCAAAAAGAGAGACAGGAGAAAGAAAACTGATGGAACAGAAGAAGACCGTCCTCATTGTCGAGGACGAGAAAAACATCGTCGATATCATCCGCTTCAACCTCCAGCGTACGGGCTATAACACGCTCGAGGCCTACGACGGCGAGGCGGGCCTCGCCATGGCGCGCGAGAAAAAGCCCGACCTCATTCTTCTCGACGTGATGATGCCCAAAATGATGGGCTTTGACGTCTGCCGCGCTCTGCGCGCCGAGGGTGACAACGTGCCCGTCATCATCCTGACCGCGCGCGAAGAGGAGGAGGACAAGATCTTGGGCCTTGAGATCGGCGCGGACGACTACATCACCAAGCCCTTTTCCATGCGCGAGCTGCTCGCGCGCGTCAAAGCGAACATCCGCCGCACAACGATGCTCTCCGCTCCCGCGGCGGAGGACAACGCCATGAGCGCCGGCGGCGGCATCACCATCAACACCGACAGCTTTCAGGTGCGCAAAAACGGCGTGCCCATCGACCTCACACAGCGCGAGTATGAGCTTTTGACGTTCCTCGCCAGCCATCCCGGCAAGGTCTTCTCCCGCGTCGACCTGATGGAGCAGGTCTGGAACTATGGCTACGTCGGCGACGACGCGCGCACGGTGGACGTCACCGTCCGCCGCCTGCGCGAAAAGATCGAGGACAACCCCGCCGCGCCGGCCTACATCCTCACGCGCCGCGGCGTGGGCTATTATTTCTCCGCGCAGGCGTAAGTTGCGCGCACTTTTCCGGGAAAGGAGTCTCCTGCTATGTTCCGCAGCCTGCATATGAAGCTCGTGATGATCATGTTGCTGCTCGTCACCTCTCTGATGGCGGTGGTGGGCGCGTTTTTGATGACCAGCGTCACGAACTTCTATATTGACGATTTTTACGAGCAGATGAGCGAAGTGTTCGGCGAGTCCAACGCCACGTTCGTGAGCTCACTGCGCGAAGAGGCAGCGCAGGAGGACGGCGCCGTGCGCCTGCAAACGATGCTCGAGGCCTACTCCGGCACACTGAGCATTGACTCGCGCAACCGCAACTACTATGTTCTCGACGGCCGCAGCGGCGAAGTGCTTGCTTCGAGCAACGAGGACGGCCAGCTGCTTGAGCAGACGGAAAATATCCTCACCGCGCGCAACGGCGAGGTCGGCGACCACAGCGACCTTGCCGCAAGCTATATGGATGTCGCCATCCCGATCTCCGGCGGCGACAACAGTTTCATCATCTACATCCGCGACAGTCGCACCACGGTCTCGTCGCTGAACTCTGAGCTGCTGTTCATCATTCTGCAAGCACTGCTCGTCGGTCTTCTCGTCTCGGTGCTTTTGTCGTTCCTGCTCGCCAAGACCATGATCGACCCCATTGAAAAACTGACCGAGGGCGCCGAGCGCATCGCGACCGGCGACTTCGACGAAACGCTTGCTGTCGAATCGACGGACGAGATCGGCGTTCTGACCACCACATTCAACGACATGGCGTCCGTGCTCCACTCCACGCTCGAAGCCGTGGAGAACGAGCGCAACAAGCTCGACACGCTGTTTCTCCACATGAGCGATGGCGTCGTCGCCTACGACGGCAGCGGCAAGCTCATCCACTGCAACCCCGCCGCGTGCGAGCTCTTAGGCCGCACGGCGGACGAGTGCGTGTACAGCGAGCTGTTTGAATCCATCTGCCCGTTTTCCCATGTCATCACCATGCAGCGCAGCGACTATGTCGAGGGCGAGCTCACTGTCGGCGAGCGCAGCGTGGAGCTCTACTTCGCTCCCTTCTCCGATGAGGAGAGCGGCGGCGTTCTCATCGTGCTGCACGATGTGACCGAGCACCGCAAGACCGAGGAGCGCCGCAAGGAATTTGTCGCCAATGTTTCCCACGAGCTGCGCACGCCGCTCACAAATGTCCGCTCCTATGCCGAGACCATCCGCGAGGCGGGCGACGACTTGAGCCGCGAGACGGAAAACGACTTCCTCGATGTCGTCATCAGCGAAACAGACCGCATGACCCACATCGTGCAGGACCTTCTGACGCTCTCGCGCCTTGACTCCGGCCGCAGCGAGATGAATATGGCGCGCTTCCCGTTCTCCGCCGCCATCGACTCCGTGCTCCGCTCGACGGAGCTTGAGGCCCGCCGCCACAAGCACGAGCTCACGCACGACTATACCGAAAATCTCCCACTCATCATGGGCGATCGCGGCCGCATCGAGCAGGTCATGCTCAACGTCCTCAGCAATGCCGTCAAGTACACGCCCGACGGCGGCCACATCCGTGTCACCGCGGGCAGCGAGGGCGAAACTGTCTGGATGGAGGTCGCGGACGACGGCATCGGCATTCCCGAGGCCGACCGCAGCCGCATTTTCGAGCGCTTCTACCGCGTCGACAAAGCAAGATCGCGCGAATCCGGCGGCACAGGCCTCGGCCTTTCCATCGCGACGGAGATCGTCCAGCGTCACCACGGCTCGCTCACGCTCGTTGACCGCCCCGGCCCCGGCACGACCGTCCGCTTAGAGCTGCCCATCACCCAGCCCATCGGCGGGGAGGATTCCCATGAATAAGAACGCCACGCTCATGAGCCATCTGCAAAACGCCGCGATCGCCGTTTTGACCGTTACCGCCGTGCTGCTTCTGATCCAGACGCCGCTTGTCGGCGACCTTGCGGGCAAGACGCCCTACGAGCTCGCGCAGGACTGGCTCGCGGGCGACACCTCGACCGATACCGCCGTCACCACCGATCTGACCGAGCTCGCGCTCCCCGTGCGCGTGGTGTTCACGAACGAATACGCCCGCTACGGGCTCAGCGCCATCACGACGCTTGACACAGATTTTGAGCTCGCCGGCGCGTTTTTCGGCGAGGCGCTTGGCTCTGCTACCACTTATGAAGCGTGCAGCGGTGAAAAGCTGCTCACCGCACTGCACGCGAGCAGCATCTACCTCGATCTGGAGGCCCCCACGCCGCTCGAAGTGCTCAGCCGCATTCTCGGCGTCAACGACGCGCCGGAGTCCTCGCTCCTGCGCGTCACGCGGCTTGTGCTCTGCCCCGCGGAAAACGGCGCAACGCTCTACTTACAGGATGCCAATCAGGGCTTTTTTGTCAGCCGGACGGCGATAAGCAGCGCGACACTGCGCGAAGCGCTCGCCTCGCTCGATGGCAACGGCACAGATTTTGCGTTCTCGCTCTCCGGCGAGTTCTCTCAGCTCTCGCCCTACACGCTCATTTTCAGCGAACCGCCGCAGCGCTACACGCTCTCGGCGAGCAATGCCCTCACCGATCAGGCGACATTTCTGCGCCTTGCGGAGTTCAACCCCCACACGGAAAGCGGCTACACCGACTCCTCCGGCAGCACCATTATCAAAGAGGTCTACGGCACGCTGCGCCTTGAGCCCGACGGCAGCGTCTTCTATCAGGGCGCGGACGAGGCCGAGGCGGGCTCGATCTACTATGTCTCCGCCGCCCCGACCGGAAAGCCCACGATGCTCGAAGCCGTCGCGGGCGCGCAGCGCCTCGCCTTCACGCTGCTTCGCGACGTAAGCGGCGACGCCGAGCTCTATCTCAGCGAGATCGACAGCAGCAACAAGCGCTTCACCGTGAGCTTTGACTATGCGGTCGGCGGTACGCCGCTGCGCTTTTCCGACGGCAGCCACGCCGCCACGGTCACGATCGAAGACCAGACCATCACGGAATTTTCCCTCCACTGCCGCAGCTATACGCTCAGCGATTCGCCCGCACTGCTGCTGCCCATCCGGCAGGCCGCGGCCATCGCGGACAGCAAATATTTGAGCGCCGAGCTGCACGTCTGCTACGACGAGCACGGCGCGGACACCGTCGGCGTCGGCTGGTTTGCCGACTGATCTTTCCGGAAAGGACGCCCGAACATGAAAACCTCGCGGCTCAAAAATATCGTCATTGTCATTTTGCTGCTCGTCAACGCATTTCTGCTCTTTCTGCTGCTCAGCCGCCGCGCCGAGGAGCGCGACTCGAACGAACGCCGCGTCGAGCAGCTCTGCACGCTTTTTGAAAAAAACGGCGTCGCCTTTGACCGCGCGCTGCTGCCCGACGAGGAAACGCACCTCTCCCTCTCGCTTGAGCGCGACGCCGCACGCGAAGAGGCTTTCGCCTCCGCCCTGCTCGGCACTGCCGAGAGCAGCGATTCCGGCGGCGGTGTGAGCCGCTTCACCGGCGAATACGGCTCGTGCTCCATCCGCTCCGGCGGCACGGTCGACGCGCTTCTCTCCCGACCGGTCGACGATCCCGAGAGCTTTAGCAAACAGCTTTTCAAAACGTTTGGCTACACTTTTCTCACCTCCCAGCTCACGGATGGCAGCGGCAGCGTCACGGGCATGCGCAGCGAAAAAGGTCAGCTCATCTTTAACGCCTCGCTGACGCTCACGTTTTCTGACAGCTCGCTCACCGGCGTTTCCGGTACCTTTCTGCCCGCGCTCGACGAGGTCCGCCGCACAGACGGCCTCGACGCGGTCGACGCGCTTGTGCATTTTCTGGACTATTGCAGCGTTTCGGGCGTCGTATGTACCGAGGTCCGAGCGCTGGACGAAGGGTATCTTCTCCAGACGTCGTCTGCCTCGCCGCTTCGGCTGCAAGGCGTGTGGCGCATCTCCACGGATGTCAGCAGTTATTATGTGAACTGCAAGACCGGCGAGATCACACGAGAATGAAATTTTTCTTGCAGCATTTCTAATTTCTTACTGCGCAGCATTGCTTTTTCTGTTTTTTTTGGTATACTGTTGATGTATTATGTGAATACCATGAGCAGGCGGTTTTCCCCTGCTGTTTTTACGATAACGAAAAGAAGTCTCACCGTCTCTTATTAAGGAGTTACTATGACGAAATACATCGTGCAGGGCGGTCATCCGCTCTTTGGTGAAGTGCGCATCAGCGGCGCAAAGAACGCCGCGGTCGCCATCATTCCCGCCGCCCTTCTGGTCGACGGCGTCTGCCGCATCGAAAATATTCCCCAGATCTCCGACGTGACCGCGCTGCTCAAAATTTTAGAGCAGCTCGGCGCGAATGTCCGTTTCCTCAACCGCAGCGATGTTGAGATCGACTGCCGCCATATTGCCACCACGCAGGTCTCGCAGGAGCTCGCGCACAAGATCCGCGCCTCCTACTACCTCATCGGCGCGCTGCTCGGCCGCTTCGGCGAGGCCGAGGTCTCGATGCCCGGCGGCTGCAACTTCGGCGGCGTGCGTCCCATCGACCAGCATGTCAAGGGCTTCGCCGCCATGGGCGCCGAGGTACGCGAGGGCGACTTCATCTGCGCCAAGGCAAGCGGCGACCGCATGAAGGGCGCGAACGTCTACCTCGACGTGGTCTCCGTCGGTGCGACGATGAACATTATGATGGCCGCGGCGCTCGCCGACGGCACCACCGTCATCGAAAACGCTGCCAAGGAGCCGCATATCGTCGACCTTGCCAACTTCTTAAACTCCATGGGCGCGAACATCAAGGGCGCCGGCACCGACACCATCCGCATTTTCGGCGTGGACAAGCTCCACGGCGGCACGTATGCCATTATCCCCGACCAGATCGAGGCGGGCACCTACATGGCGGCTGTCGCCGCCTGCGGCGGACAAGTTCTCGTGCGCGGCATCATCCCCAAGCACATGGACTGCATCACCGCCAAGCTCCAGGAGATGGGTGTGCAAGTCGAGGAGCAGGACGACACGCTGCTCGTGCGCCGCTCGGGCAAGCTTCGCCGCACCAACGTCAAGACGCTGCCCTATCCCGGCTTCCCGACCGATATGCAGCCACAGATCACCGTTGCCCTCTGCCTTGCCGAGGGGACGAGCATGGTCACCGAGGGCGTGTGGGACAACCGTTACCGCTACGTCGGCGAACTGACGCGCATGGGCGCGCAGATCCGCGTCGAGGGCCGCAGCGCCGTCATCGAAGGCGTCGACCACCTGACCGCTGCGAGCGTGCAGGCCTACGATCTCCGCGCGGGCGCCGCCATGGTCATCGCCGCGCTGGCCGCTGAGGGCACGAGCGAGGTCTCGAACGTCCACTATATCGAGCGCGGCTATGAGGATATCATCGGCAAGCTCCGCAACCTCGGCGCGCAGATCGACAGCGTCGAGTGCGACGAGACCGTTGAGACCCGCCAGATCGGCTGATTCAATCAAAAAAGCGCCTTGCCGCGGCAAGGCGCTTTTCTTTTGGAAAGGATATTATGTATACCGATATCTACACCGCTTCCCTGCCGCCGGAGCTCCTCGCCATGGCCGAAACGCCCGTGATGCAGCGGCTTTTGCGCGTCGGCATGCACTGCGGCTGCGAATACACGGCCTATCCCATCTACCGCGACGCCGTTGCGCCGTATTCGCGCTATACGCATTCGCTCGGCACAGCGGCCATCGTCTGGCACTTCACGCATGACTTGAAGCAATCTGTCGCGGGACTACTGCATGACATTGCGACGCCCGCGTTCGCCCACGTGGTCGACTTTCTGAACGGTGACCACATGCGGCAGGAATCGACCGAAAGCCGCACACGCATGATGATCGCCTCATCGCCGGAACTCATGGCGCTGCTCGATAAAAGCGGCCTGACGCTCGACGATGTGGACGACTACCACCGCTATCCCATCGCCGACAACGATTCGCCCCGCCTCTCCGCCGATCGGCTCGAATATACGCTCGGCAACGCGCATCTTGTTTTCCACTGTCCAAAAGCAGAGCTGAAACGCATTTTTGACGACATCTTTGTCGGCAAAAACGAGGAAAACGTCGATGAGCTCTGTTTTGCGCACGCGGAGATTGCTGACATCTTTACCCAGCTCTCGCTGCGGCAGTCGGAGTGGTTCGTCTCCGATGAGGACCGCTTCAGCATGCAGGCATTGGCCGATCTCCTGCGCGAGGCACGGCAGCGCAATGTGTTGACGGTGGATGATCTCTACCTCGACGAACCTCATGTCATCGCCCTGCTCCTCTCTGATCCGGTCCCCGCCGCGCGCTGGCAGGATTATCGTCGCATAATCGGTACGCGGTCCAGCGCGCAAAAGCCGGAGGGTACTTACGCCGTCAAGATCGCCGCCAAAAAGCGCAGCATCGACCCGCTGGTGCAGACGAGCGACGGCCTTCGGCGCTTCACCACAGTCAATGCGGACTATGCATCAAAGCTCGCCGCCTTCCGCGCGGATGACTTCGACCGCTGGGTCTGGGCCAAATATGAATAAAGGAAGTGCGAAGCCGCTGGCTTCGCACTTCCTTTGCACTTTCGATAATAGAAAAGCAGCAGGCCTTTGCGGCCTGCTGCTTTTTGAAGTCTTTGGATGACCCTCAGTGGATCAATTAGGCCTCGGTCTCGATGACGACGCCGGAACCAACGGTACGGCCGCCTTCACGGATAGCGAAGCGGAGACCCTTCTCGATAGCGATCGGGGTGATCAGCTCGACCTTCATGTCGACGTTATCGCCGGGCATGCACATCTCGGTGCCCTCGGGCAGGGTGATGACGCCGGTGACGTCGGTGGTACGGAAGTAGAACTGAGGACGATAGTTGTTGAAGAACGGGGTGTGACGGCCGCCCTCGTCCTTGTTCAGGACGTAAACCTGACCAACAAACTTGGTGAGGGGGTGAATGGAACCGGGCTTGGACAGAACCTGGCCGCGCTCGATCTCGTTCTTGGCAACACCACGGAGCAGGGTACCGATGTTATCACCAGCCTCGGCGTAGTCGAGCAGCTTGTGGAACATTTCGATACCGGTGACGACGGTCTTGCGACGCTCGTCGGTCAGACCGATGATCTCGACTTCCTCGCCGAGCTTCAGCTGGCCACGCTCAACACGGCCGGTAGCGACGGTACCACGACCGGAGATCGTGAAGACGTCCTCAACGGGCATCAGGAACGGCTGGTCGGCCTTACGGTCGGGCGTGGGGATCCAAGTATCAACAGCGTCCATGAGCTCGTGCATGCACTTGTACTCGGGAGCGTCGATGTCCTTGGACTCGGAGATCAGGGCGTTCAGAGCGCTGCCGCGGATGATCGGGGTCTCGTCGCCGGGGAAGCTGTAGAAGTCGAGCATCTCGCGGACTTCCATCTCGACGAGCTCGAGCAGCTCTTCATCGTCGACCTGGTCGCACTTGTTCAGGAAAACGAGAACGGAAGGCACGTTGACCTGACGGGCGAGCAGCAGGTGCTCACGAGTCTGGGCCATGGGGCCGTCGGAAGCGGCGATGACCAGGATAGCACCGTCCATCTGAGCAGCGCCGGTGATCATGTTCTTGATATAGTCGGCGTGGCCCGGGCAGTCGACGTGGGCATAGTGACGGCCCTGAATCTGGGCGTTGTCCTCGCCGGTCTTGTAGTTGTGGCCAACGCGGTCGAAGGTCTGGTACTCAACGTGAGCGGTGTTGATGGTGATACCACGCTCGCGCTCTTCCGGAGCCTTATCGATGGAGCTGTAATCGGTGTAGTCAGCACCGCCCTGCATGGCGAGGAACTTGGTGATCGCGGCGGTCAGGGTGGTCTTACCATGGTCGATATGACCGATGGTACCAATGTTTACGTGGGGCTTGGTACGCTCGAATTTCTGCTTAGCCATTAGAGTGATCCTCCTATGAAAAAATTTCGTTGTTTGCCGGTGTCATTTACATACACCGGTATTTTACCGTAAAATGCGGTATTTTGCAATACCTTTTTATCAGGCGCGGTTCGTGCGCTGGTTGATGATCTTCTCCTGAATGTTCTTCGGGATCTCGATATAATGCGCGGGCTCCATCGTGTACTGGCCGCGGCCCTGCGTGCAGGAGCGGAGGTCAGTCGCGTAGCCGAACATCTCAGCCAGAGGAACGAAAGCGTCGATCTGCTGCGCGCCGCTGCGGGCCTCGAAGCCCTGGATCTGACCACGGCGGGAGTTGAGGTCGCCGATCACGTCGCCCATGTACTCGTCGGGGACGATGACGCAGACCTTCATGATCGGCTCGAGCAGCGTCGGGCCAGCCTTCTGGCAGGCCTCCTTGAAGGCCATGGAGCCGGCGATCTTGAACGCCATTTCAGATGAGTCGACCTCGTGATAAGAACCATCGTACAGCGTGACCTTGACGTCGACGACCGGGTAACCGGCGAGAACACCGGAGAGCATGGCGCCCTGAATACCGGCATCGATCGCGGGAACGTATTCCTTGGGGATCGCGCCGCCGACGAGGGCGTTGACAAACTCGTAACCCTTGCCGGACTCGTTGGGCTCGACATGGATCTTGACGTGACCGTACTGACCCTTACCACCGCTCTGACGGGCGTACTTGGTATCCTGATCGACAGCCTTGGTGATGGTCTCCTTGTAGGCGACCTGAGGAGCGCCGACATTCGCCTCAACCTTGTACTCACGGAGCAGGCGGTCGACAATGATCTCCAGATGGAGCTCACCCATACCGGCGATGATGGTCTGACCGGTCTCTTCATCGGTGTAGGTCTTGAAGGTCGGGTCTTCCTCAGCCAGCTTCATCAGCGCGATGCCCATCTTCTCCTGACCGGCCTTGGTCTTGGGCTCGATGGCGACGCGGATCACGGGCTCGGGGAATTCCATGGACTCCAGGATGATCGGAGCCTTTTCATCGCAGAGCGTATCACCGGTGGTGGTGTTCTTGAGGCCGATGACGGCGCAGATGTCGCCGGCGTAGCAGCACTCGATATCCTCGCGGTGGTTGGCGTGCATCTGCAGGATGCGGCCGATGCGCTCTCTCTGATGCTTGGTGGAGTTGAGAACGGCGGTACCGGTATTCAGAATACCGGAGTACACGCGAACGAAGGACAGACGGCCGACGAACGGGTCGGTCGCGATCTTGAACGCGAGACCGGAGAACGGAGCGTTATCGTCCGCGTGACGGACATCTTCCTCACCGGTATCGGGGTTCACACCGTCGATCGCGGGGATATCCACGGGGGACGGCATGTAGTCGACGATCGCGTCCAGCAGCTTCTGAACGCCCTTGTTCTTGTAAGAGGTACCGCAGGTGACAGGAACCATCTTATTGTCGATGGTGGCCTGACGGATGGTCTTGCGGATGAGGTCCTGAGGAACGGGCTTCTCTTCGAGCGCCAGCTCCATGATCTCGTCGTTCAGGTCAGCGCAAGCGTCAATGAGCTTGGTGCGATACTCCTGAGCGAGCTCGAGCATGTCCTCGGGGATCTCCTCGACGCGCATGTCCTTGCCGAGCTCGTCGTAGTAGATATCAGCGTCCATCTCCACCAGGTCGATGATGCCCTTGAAGGTATCTTCAGAGCCGATCGGCAGCTGGATGGGGACAGCGTTGCACTTGAGACGGTCGTGGATCATGTGCAGAACGTTGTAGAAGTCCGCGCCCATGATATCCATCTTGTTGACGTAGATCATGCGGGGGACCTTGTAGTTATCGGCCTGACGCCACACAGTCTCAGACTGGGGCTCAACGCCGCCCTTGGCGCAGAGAACGGTCACAGAGCCGTCCAGAACGCGCAGGGAGCGCTCGACCTCAACAGTGAAGTCGACGTGGCCCGGGGTGTCGATGATGTTCAAGCGGGTCTGCGGGAACTGATTCTTGCTGCCCTTCCAGTAGCAGGTGGTGGCAGCGGAGGTGATGGTGATACCACGCTCCTGTTCCTGAGCCATCCAGTCCATCGTGGCGGTACCGTCGTGGGTCTCGCCGATCTTGTAGTTGACGCCGGTGTAGTACAGAATACGCTCGGTAGTCGTGGTCTTGCCAGCGTCGATATGGGCCATGATGCCGATATTTCTGGTGTTTTCCAGAGAGACTTTTCTTGCCATAATTCTCTCGTTCCTCCGTTACCAGCGGAAGTGGGCGAATGCCTTGTTGGATTCGGCCATCTTGTGGGTATCTTCGCGTTTCTTCACGGCGCTGCCGCTGTTGTTGGCAGCATCCATGATCTCGCCAGCCAGGCGCTCGGCCATGGTGCGCTCACCACGGGCACGGGCATAGGCCGTCAGCCAACGCAGGCCGAGGGTCTGACGACGGGCAGGACGGACCTCCATCGGCACCTGATAGGTGGCACCGCCGACGCGGCGGGACTTGGTCTCCAGGCTGGGCATGATATTCTCCATGGCCTGGTTGAAAACATCGAGAGGCTCGTTGCCGGTCTTGTCCTTGATCATGTCGAACGCGCTGTAGACGACCTTCTGGGCGACGCCCTTCTTGCCGTCGAGCATCACGCTGTTGACGAGCTTGGTCACCAGGACGCTGTTGTACATAGGATCGGGCAGAACTTCTCTCTTGGGAACATTACCTCTTCTGGGCACTTTGCTTCCCTCCTTCTTATAATTTAGAAATCATAGGTACTCGCGAATGGGGCTCTCCCCCATCGTGTTCCGGCCTGCCAAAGAGGTGAATGACACAAAAATATATATCAAACCTTTTCGGCAAAGCTCATTTCAAGGTCGCAGCCTTACTTCTGCTTCGGGCGCTTGGCGCCGTACTTGGAACGGGACTGCATACGGCCCTGCACGCCCTGAGCGTCCAGAGTGCCGCGGATGATGTGGTAACGCACACCAGGGAGGTCCTTCACACGGCCGCCGCGGATCATGACCACAGAGTGCTCCTGCAGGGAATGACCGACGCCGGGGATGTAAGCGGTGACCTCATAGCCATTGGTGAGGCGGACACGGGCGATCTTACGAAGAGCGGAGTTCGGCTTCTTCGGGGTCGCAGTACGAACTGCGGTGCAAACGCCACGCTTCTGGGGAGAGGCGAGGTCGGTCTCCTTGTTCTTCAGCGTGTTAAGACCATACTGCAGAGCCGGGGAGTTGGACTTGTAAGTCGACTGCTGTCTGCCCTTGCGAACCAACTGGTTAAAAGTAGGCATTCTTGTTTCTCCTTTCCTGAAATGATGTGATATATATTTTTTACAGGATATCGGTAAAATATCCCGAAAAAACCTTAATTTCTCAGAACGGCGATCACCGCCGCACCAACGGCGATGCCCGCGCTGTGGCCAAGCTGCGCCATCGTGGCGCGATCGTCGATCTCGATGTTCTCTTCGCGTGCGAGCGCTTCGATCGGCGCAAGCACGGCTGGATCTGCATCGCAGGCGATATACAGCTTTTCCGCGCGGTGTTCCCGCAGTGCACGCATCGTCTGCTTGATGCCCGCTACCTTGCGGCAAGTGGACAGATCCGGCGTCACGGCAGGTCCCTCCTGACGGTATGACAAATTCCGTGGGACATACCCACGCAAGTTGAAATTATACCATGAGGCACACAAGCCGTCAAGCGTTTTTTATGGCTGTCTACACAAAATAATCGCTGAAACGACGGGCTTTTCCCGAATTTTTTTGTGCGTTCCGCGCCGGCGCGTCAAACTTTTGAAAAGAGGCTGTCAAACTCTCCCTTTTTCCGCCAAAATGGCAAAAAAGAGACGCGGAATTTTCCGCGTCTCTTTTTACCTATTCAATACGTGAGGTCTTAACTCACACTTCGACGGCATTCGTGATGATGCGCGGCTCGTGCGGCTCTTCCTCGGGCTTCTCAGGCTCGGGAACGATCTCCTCGGCAAACTCGCGGTAGGCGTTCAGGCCTGCACCGGCGGGGATGAGCTTACCGATGATGACGTTCTCCTTCAGACCAACAAGGTGGTCGACCTTACCCTTGATGGCGGCTTCAGTCAGGACCTTTGTGGTCTCCTGGAAGGACGCGGCGGACATCCAGCTGTCGGTCGCAAGAGAGGCCTTCGTGATACCCATGAGCAGCTGCGTGGCAATGGCTTCCTGCAGCGGCTCGCCGGTCTCGGCGTTGACCTCGCCCGCGGCATTGCGCGCGCGGATCTCCTCGTTGGCATCCTCGTATTCGAGAAGGTCCACCATAGAGCCGGAAAGCAGGTTCGTGTCACCGGACTCCTCGACGCGCACCTTGCGCATCATCTGGCGGACGATGACCTCGATATGCTTATCGTTGATGTCAACGCCCTGCTGACGGTAAACCTTCAAAACTTCCTGAATGAGGTAGTCATGAACGGCGGAGGTGCCGCGGATGCGCAGGATATCGTGCGGGGACAGCGCGCCGTCCTGCAGCTGCGTGCCCTTGGCGATGACGTCGCCGTCGTTCACGCGAAGGCCGGTGTGCGGCACCGCGTAGATGCGGTTGTCGCCGTCGTCCGCGGTGACGATGATGTTGAGCAGGCTGCCCTTGGTCGCCTCTTCGAAGCGGACCTTACCGCCGATCTCGGCGAGGGTCGCCATCTTCTTGGGACGGCGCGCCTCAAACAGTTCCTCGACTCGCGGAAGACCCTGGGTGATATCGCCGCCCGCAACGCCGCCGGTGTGGAAGGTTCGCATCGTCAGCTGCGTACCGGGCTCGCCGATGGACTGGGCCGCGATGATACCGACCGCCTCGCCGGGGCCGACGGGCTTGCTCGTGGCAAGGTTCATGCCGTAGCACTTCGCGCAAACGCCGCTGTGGGCCTTGCACGTAAGCACCGTGCGGATCTCGACGGAGTGGATATCGAACTTCTCCATGAGGTCGGCATCCTCGGGGGTCATCATGTGATCCTTGGAAATGAGGACCTCGTCCGTGCCGGGCTTCATCACGTCGTGGACCGGATAGCGGCCGTTGACGCGCTCGGAGAACTTTTCGATGACCTGGCCGTTCTCGCTGATCTCGCTGATCGTGATGCCGCGGGTCGCGCCGCAGTCGTCGGAGCGGATGATGACATCCTGGCAGACGTCGACCATTCGGCGGGTCAGGTAACCGGAGTCTGCCGTACGAAGAGCCGTATCGGCAAGGCCCTTACGGGCGCCTCGGGAGGAGGTGAAGTATTCAAGGACGGACAGACCTTCGCGGAAGTTTGCCTTGACCGGGATCTCGATCGTCTTACCGGCGGTGTTGGCCATCAGGCCGCGCATACCGGTCAGCTGACGGATCTGCTTCATCGAACCACGGGCGCCGGAGTCCGCCATCATGAAGATGGGGTTGTAGCGGTCCATGTTCTTCTGCAGGGCGTCGGTGACGTCCGCGGTGGTCTTTTCCCACTCCTTGACGACGGCGCGGTAGCGCTCATCCTCGGTCATGAAGCCCATCTTGAACTGGTCTTCGATGTCGACGACGCGCTGCTCGGTCTCGGCAATGAGGGTGTACTTTGCCGGCGGAATGGTCATATCCGCAACGGAGATACTGATGGCCGCACGGGTGGAGAACTTGTAGCCCGTGGCCTTGATGTTATCGAGCACTTCGGCCGCGATGGTGAAGTTGTGCAGCTTGATCGTGCGGTCGACGATCTTGCCGAGCAGCTTCTTGCCGCAGACCTCGGTGATCTCGTAGTCGAAGTAGTTTTCGGTCGGCTCGCCGTTTTCATCCACGCGCTTGACAAAGCCAAGGTCCTGCGGGATGTTGCGGTTGAAGATGATGCGGCCGATGGTAACGCGCACGACCTTGCTGCCTATGGTGCCGTCCGGCATCTGCTTGACCGTGCGGACAAGGATGGGCTGGTGGATACCGATGAGGTGGTCGTTGTAGGCGAGCATGGCCTCGTCCTCGTCGCGGTAAACGTGCAGATTCACGCTGGCCTTCTCTTCGTCGGTCAGCTCGTCGTAGCGCTTGCCGGCAAGGGCAAAGTCAATGTCCTGCGGCCAGAATTCGTCGTTATCCATCTGGGAAACGCCGTTTTCAAAGCGCTCGAACGTGAGGTAGTAGGAACCCAAAACCATATCCTGCGTCGGCACCGTGACAGGGCCGCCGTCCTGAGGACGCAGCAGGTTGTTGGCAGAGAGCATCAGGATACGGGCCTCGGCCTGCGCCTCGGCAGACAGGGGCACGTGAATAGCCATCTGGTCGCCGTCGAAGTCCGCGTTGAATGCCGTGCAGTTCAGCGGATGGAGCTTGAGGGCGCGGCCCTCGACCAGCACCGGCTCGAACGCCTGAATACCGAGACGGTGGAGCGTCGGCGCGCGGTTGAGCATGACGGGGTGATCCTTGATGACGACGTCGAGCGCGTCCCAGACCTCGGTGCGGCCCTTATCGACCATCTTCTTGGCGGACTTGATGTTGTTGGCGGCGCCGTCCTCGACGAGCTTCTTCATAATGAAGGGGCGGAACAGCTCGAGTGCCATTTCCTTCGGCACACCGCACTGGTAGATTTTCAGCTCAGGGCCGACGCAGATAACGCTACGGCCGGAGTAGTCGACACGCTTGCCGAGCAGGTTCTGACGGAAGCGGCCCTGCTTACCCTTGAGCATGTCGGAAAGGGACTTGAGTGCGCGGTTGTTCGCGCCGGTGACGGCGCGGCCGCGGCGGCCGTTGTCGATCAGCGCGTCGACCGCTTCCTGCAGCATGCGCTTCTCGTTGCGCACGATGATGTCGGGCGCGTTGAGCTGAATGAGGCGCTTTAAGCGGTTATTGCGGTTGATGACGCGGCGGTAGAGGTCGTTTAAGTCGGAGGTCGCGAAGCGGCCGCCGTCGAGCTGGACCATCGGGCGAATTTCGGGCGGGATGACGGGCAGCGCGTCGATGATCATCCACTCGGGCTTGTTGCCGGAGATGCGGAACGCATCCACGACCTCAAGGCGCTTGACGATGCGGGCCTTCTTCTGGCCGCTCGCGCTCTTGAGTTCGGCGTGGAGCTGCTCGGACAAGGATTCGAGGTCGATCTGCTGGAGGAGCTTCTTGACGGCCTCGGCGCCCATACCGGCGTCGAAATCGTCCTCATACTTCTCGCGCATATCGCGGTATTCCTTCTCCGAGAGGATCTGGTTGCGCATCAGCGGGGTCTCACCGGGATCGGTGACGATATAAGCGGCGAAATACAGCACCTTTTCCAGGATGCGGGGGCTGATGTCGAGCAGCAGGCCCATGCGGGACGGAATGCCCTTGAAATACCAGATGTGGGAAACGGGCGTGGCGAGCTCGATGTGGCCCATGCGCTCGCGGCGGACCTTGGCGCGCGTGACTTCCACGCCGCAGCGGTCGCAGATCTTGCCCTTGTAGCGGATCTTCTTATACTTGCCGCAGTGGCACTCCCAGTCCTTCGTGGGGCCAAAGATGCGCTCGCAGAACAGGCCGTCGCGCTCGGGCTTGAGGGTGCGGTAGTTGATGGTCTCGGGCTTTTTGACCTCGCCGTAAGACCATTCACGGATCATCTCCGGAGAAGCGATTCCGATTTTAATGGCGTCAAACGTTGCGTAACTCATTTTCTATATGCTCCTCCTTTTCTCAGTCTTCCTGATCGTCGCCGGCAAAGTCGGCGTTGACTTCATCATCAGCGACATATTCAAAGCCTGCGTCCTCGAGCTCGGCTTCATCGGCGAAGGGGTTGCTGCGGTGGCGCTCATCCTCGGCGTCCATGCGGGCGAGGTTGAACGTATCCATCGCGTCTTCGTCTTCCTTGAGCTCGATCTGGTTGCCGTCGCGGTCGAGGACCTGAACATCGAGGCACAGGGCCTGGAGTTCCTTGACAAGGACCTTGAACGACTCGGGCACGCCGGGCTGCGGGATGTTGTGGCCCTTGACGATGGACTCGTAGGTGCGCACACGGCCGGTCACGTCGTCGGACTTGACCGTGAGGATCTCCTGCAGGGTGTAAGCTGCGCCATAAGCCTCGAGGGCCCAAACTTCCATTTCGCCGAAGCGCTGGCCGCCGAACTGTGCCTTACCGCCGAGCGGCTGCTGCGTGACAAGGGAGTACGGGCCGGTGGAACGGGCGTGGATCTTATCGTCGACCAGGTGGTGCAGCTTGAGGAAGTACACGTAACCGACGGTGACCTTGTTGTCGAAGCGCTCGCCGGTGCGGCCGTCGTACAGCCAGCTCTTGCCCTCGGGATCGAGGCCGGCCTTGATGAGCTCCTCGCGGATGTCCTCATAGCTCGCACCGTCGAAGATCGGCGTTGCGACCTTGTAGCCGAGGGTCTTGGCGGCGTAGCCCAGATGGACCTCGAGCACCTGACCGATGTTCATACGGGACGGAACGCCCAGCGGGTTCAGCACGATATCAAGCGGCGTACCGTCGGGCATGAAGGGCATATCTTCCTGCGGCAGGATGCGGGAGACAACGCCCTTGTTGCCGTGACGACCGGCCATCTTGTCGCCCGGCTGGATCTTGCGGCGCTGCGCGATGTAAACGCGCACGACCATGTTCACGCCGGGGCCGAGCTCGTCGCCCGCCTCGCGGGAGAAGACCTTGGCGTCGACGACGATACCGCTCTCGCCGTGGGGCACCTTAAGGGAGGTGTCGCGCACTTCGCGCGCCTTTTCGCCGAAGATGGCGCGCAGCAGGCGCTCTTCCGCGGTCAGGTCGGTCTCGCCCTTGGGCGTGACCTTACCGACGAGGATGTCGCCGGCGTGGACCTCCGCGCCGATGCGGATGATGCCGCGCTCGTCAAGGTCCTTGAGCGCGTCTTCGCCGACGTTGGGGATGTCGCGGGTGATCTCTTCGGGGCCGAGCTTGGTGTCGCGTGCGTCAAGCTCGTACTCTTCAAGGTGGATGGAGGTGTAATAGTCCTCGCGGACAAGGCGCTCGTTCAGAAGAACGGCGTCTTCGTAGTTGTAGCCTTCCCAGGTCATGAAGCCGACGAGGATGTTGCGGCCCAGAGCGATCTCGCCCTGATCGGTCGCGGGGCCGTCGGCAAGCACCGTGGGATCCTCCCACACGCCCTGCTCGTTCTGACGGCGGCCATGCACGCGCTCGCCGACGTCGACGATCGGATGCTGGTTGATGCACGTGCCGTGGTTGGAGCGCAGGAACTTCGTGAGCTTGTATTCCTTCGTCTCACCGTTGTCGTAGGCGACAGTGATGGCGCGCGCGTCCATCTTGGTGACGATGCCGTCGCCCTCGGCGAGGATGACGACCTCGGAGTCCATGCAGATCTTATGCTCCATACCGGTGCCGACGATCGGCGCCTCGGGGCGGAGCAGAGGAACGGCCTGGCGCTGCATGTTCGCGCCCATCAGGGCGCGGTTCGCGTCGTCGTTCGGCAGGAACGGGATCATCGCCGTCGCGATGGAGACCATCATACGCGGGGAGATATCGATATAGTCGACGCGGTCACGGTCGACCTCGACGATCTCGTCGCGGTGGCGGCAGGTGATACGCTGGTTGACGAGACAGCCGTTTTCATCGACAGGCTCGGCAGCCTGACCGACGATGTACTGGTCCTCGACGTCTGCGGTCATGTATTCGATCTCGTCGGTCACGCGGCAGGTCTCGTGGTCGACCTTGCGGAACGGCGCTTCGATAAAGCCGTACTCATTGATGCGGGCGTAGGTCGCGAGGTAGGAGATCAGGCCGATGTTCGGACCTTCCGGCGTCTCGATCGGGCACATACGGCCATAGTGGCTGTAGTGCACGTCTCGCACTTCCATGTTCGCGCGCTCGCGGGAAAGGCCGCCAGGGCCCAGAGCGGACAGACGGCGCTTGTGCGTCAGCTCGGCGAGCGGGTTCGTCTGGTCCATGAACTGGGACAGAGGGCTCGATCCGAAGAACTCCTTGATCGCCGCGGTGACGGGGCGGATGTTGATGAGGCTCTGCGGGGTGACGATGTCGAGATCCTGGATCGTCATACGCTCGCGAATGACGCGCTCCATACGGGAAAAGCCGATGCGGAACTGATTCTGCAGCAGCTCGCCCACGCAGCGCAGACGGCGGTTGCCGAGGTGGTCGATATCGTCCTTATAGACGATGCCGTGCGCCAGCGCGTTCATGTAGTTGATGGAGGCGAGGATATCGTCGATCAGAATGTGCTTGGGGACGAGGCGGTCGGCGTTGTCGCGGATAGCTTCTTTGAGCTCCTCGCCGCTGTACTGCTCGAGCAGCTCCTTGAGCACGCTCTCGCGCACGCGCTCTTTGATGCCGCACTCGGCCACGGGGTCAAAGTCGACAAAGCGGTCAAGATCGACCATGTGGTTGGAGAACACGCGCATCGTACGGCCATCGACCTCGATGGTCACATCGTTGACGCCGATGGCATCCATCTCGCGCGCTTCCTCGTCGGTGACGATGTGGCCTGCGTCGAAGAGGATCTCGCCCGTGCGCGGGTCGGCGACGGGGAAGGAAAGCTTCTGCCCGCGGATGCGCGCCCACAGGGAGAGCTTCTTGTTGTACTTGTAGCGGCCGACCATGGACAGGTCATAGCGGCGCGGGTCGAAGAAGAGGTTGTTGATGAGGGTCTCGCAGGCCTCGACCGTGGGCGGCTCACCCGGGCGCAGCTTGCGGTAGATCTCGAGCATCGCCTCTTCATAGGTCTTGCAGGCGTCTTTTTCGAGCGTGACGGCCACGCGGTCGTCATCGCCGAACAGCTCGAGGATCTCGGCGTCGGTCTTGAAGCCGATGGCGCGCACCAGCTCGGTGATGGGGATCTTGCGGTTTTTGTCGATGCGCACCCAGAACATCTCATTGGCGTCGGTCTCGTATTCGAGCCATGCGCCGCGGTACGGGATGACGGTGGACGTCAGCAGCGGGAGGTCGGTCTTGAGGTCGATCTCCTTGCCGTAGTAAATGCCGGGGGAACGGACGAGCTGGGAAACCACCACGCGCTCGGCGCCGTTGATGACGAACGTGCCGGACTCGGTCATGAGCGGGAAGTCGCCCATGAAGATCTCCTGCTCCTTGATCTCGCCGGTCTCCTTGTTGTAGAGACGCACACTCACCTTCAGGGGGGCGGCATACGTCGCGTCGCGCGCCTTGCACTCGAGCACGTCGTACTTGGGTGCTTCGTCCATCTTGTAGTCGATGAAGCTCAGCTCCAGGTTGCCCGCGTAGTTCGAGATCGAGGCGACGTCGGAAAAGACTTCGCGCAGACCCGTATCGAGGAACCACTGGTAGGACTTCTTCTGAAGCGCCAGCAGGTTCGGCATCTCCACGATCTCCTCGTGTCGGGCGAAATTCTTGCGAAGGGTTTTGCCATACATCTTGTCTTTGGCCATTTTGCTCTTCACGCCTTTCTTTTCTTCAAGCCCTGTCCGCTTGAAGGAATGTATTGCGGCGGCTCTATTCAGTTCGACACACCCGGCTTTGTTGTAAAACAAAGCGAACTGCATCTTGCTTTTTTTGCCGCGGTATGCTATTCTCTCGGTAATGGGTGGGGAATTTTCCTCGCCCTTTCCCGTTTATAAGCGCTTTATTTTACCAAATGGGTACAGAAAAGTCAAGGCATTTTTTGTGAACATCTGCGGTTTCCGCAGATGTTTTTTTGTGCGCTTCGACGGATTTTGCCGCGGATTGCAATATATTTGTCGCTGTGGTATGATGCTTGCGTGATTTTGCGCCGCTCTGCGCGCAGACGATGAAAGGAGTTTTCCCATGAAGCCCATCGCCATTGACGATTTCTGCGCCGTCCGCTCACTTGCGAACGTGACATTCTCCCCCGAGGGGACAAGCGCCTGCTTCACCGTGAGTCAGGCGAAAAAAGAAAAAAATTGCTACGAATCCCGCCTCTATCTTTTAAAAGGCGGCCGCGTCCGCGCGCTGACCGGCGGCGGCAAGGAATCCTCGTTCTGCTACTTGGATGAAAACACGGTTCTTTTCGCGGGCGACCGTGAGGAGGAAAAGGAACCATCGCTCACGAGCCGCTTCTACAAGATCGCACTCGACGGCGGCGAGGCCGATCTTGCCTACACGTTTCCCATCCCCGTCTCGCAGGTCTTCCCGCTCAAAAACGGCGACCTGCTTGTCGTCGGCTCGACCTTTCCCGGCTTCGAGGACCTCTATAAAGGCGACAAGAAGCTCGTGAAAGCCTACTTTGACGACAAAAAGGAAAACGAGGATTACGAGGTCATCTCTCAGCTACCCTGGTGGTGGAACGGCGGCACATACACGCGCGGCGCGTATGAAAGTCTCTTCTACTACGATGCAAAGAAAAAGTCCCTCACCCGCCTGACGGATGCGGGCTTCAACGTCTCCGATGTCCAGCTCGCGGAGGATCAGAAGACCGTCTATTTCAGTCTTCTCGACGTCTCCGTCCCCCGCCCCGCGCACTTCGGCGGTCAGGACCTTTACCGCATCGACCTTGCCTCGCGCCGTCAGGAGCTCGTCGTCAAGAGTCGCCCCGACTTCGTCATCGCGACATACGCGCTCGGCAAGTCCTTCCTGCTCGTCATGGCCGCGGACGGCAAGTTCGGCATGAACACGGACTGCGACTTTTACAAGCTCGACTACGAGACGCTTGCCGTCACGCCCTACGCCGTCTACGGCGAGGCCATCGGTTCTTCCGTCGGCTGCGACGTCCGCCACGGCGGCGGTCAGGCGTTCAAGATGGACGGCGACGTGCTGTACTTCATCTCGACGCGCTTCGACGGCGCGGGGCTCTACAAGCTCGAAGACGGCACCGTCTCCCCCGTCCTCGTGCGCAACGGCAGCGTCGACTGCTTTGACCGCAAAAACGGCAAAATGCTCCTCTGCGCGCTCTGGGATATGAAGCCGCAGGAGCTCTACGACGAGACGGGCCGCCGCGTCACGCACCTCAACGACGCAATGCTGCGCGGCAAATACGTTGCCCAGCCTGACCCCCTCAACCTCACCGCGGGCGACCACGAGGTGCACGGCTTTATCCTAAAGCCGATGGACTTCGAAGCGGGCAAAAAGTACCCCGTCATCTTCGATATTCACGGCGGTCCCAAGACCGTCTACGGTCCCGTGTTCTATCACGAGATGCAGTACTGGGCGAGCAGTGGCTATTTCGTCATCTTCTGCAATCCCACCGGCTCCGACGGCCGCGGCGCGTTCATGGATATCCGCGGCAAGTACGGCACGGTCGACTTCGATGATCTGATGGCGTTCTGCGACGCGGCGCTCGCAAAGTATCCCGAGATGGACGCAGATAACCTCTTCGAAACCGGCGGCTCCTACGGCGGCTTTATGACCAACTGGATCATCGGCCACACCGACCGCTTCCGCGCCTGCGTCAGCCAGCGCTCGATCTCAAACTGGACGAGCTTTTACGGCGTGTCCGACATCGGCCCCGACTTCTCCGAAGACCAGTGCGGCTCGACCATCTGGCCGGATGTCGAAAAATTCTGGTGGCACAGCCCCATGAAGTACGCCGACAACGTCAAAACGCCGACGCTCTTTCTCCACTCGCTCGAGGACTACCGCTGCCCCGTCGATCAGGGCTATCAGATGTACTCCGCGCTGATCGCGCACGGCGT
>UMFU01011721.1_pt1 | contig 21840 bp, 19 predicted proteins | sample 1965091 | NCBI WGS metagenome assembly UMFU01 (sample SAMEA4836054, study PRJEB28245) | human gut metagenome | biome: gut microbiome; material: fecal sample | place: Denmark | collected 2008
GGCGCGGCATTGTCTTTGCCACCGGCACCCCCATTTCCAACAGTATGGTGGAGCTTTACACCATTCAGCGGTATTTGCAGATGTCGGCGTTGGAGGAGCAGGGCTTGCAGCACTTCGATAGCTGGGCGGCGAACTACGGCGAGACCGTCACCGCCATCGAGCTGTCTCCCGAGGGCACCGGTTACCGGGCCAAGACGCGGTTTGCCAAGTTTTATAACCTGCCTGAGTTGATGTCCGTTTTCAAAAATGTGGCGGACATCCAGACGGCAGATATGCTCAAGCTCCCCGTGCCGGAGGCGCATTACCACAACATCGCCTTGAAACCGTCGGAGTATCAGAAAGAGATTGTGGCATCGCTGGCGGAGCGCGCTGAGAAAGTCCGCAACCGCGAGGTGGACAGCAGCGTGGACAATATGCTGATGATAACCAACGATGGCCGCAAGCTGGCGCTGGACCAGCGGCTCATCAACCCCATGCTGCCCAGCGCCCCCAACAGCAAAGCCGCCAAGTGCGCGGAAAATGTGTTTGAGATCTGGCGGCGCACCGCTGACCAATGCTCCACGCAAATGATTTTTTGCGACCTCTCCACCCCAAAGGATGACGGCACCTTCAGCGTTTATGATGATGTTCGCGCGAAATTGCTGGAATTGGGCGTTCCCGAAAACGAGATCGCCTTCATCCACAACGCCAAGAGCGAGGTACAGAAGAAAGATCTGTTCGGCAAAGTGCGGAGCGGTCAGGTGCGTATCCTGCTGGGCAGTACCCAGCGCATGGGCGCTGGCACCAACTGCCAGCAAAAGCTCATCGCCCTGCACCATCTGGATTGCCCGTGGCGTCCGTCCGACCTTCAGCAGCGGGAGGGGCGCATTATCCGGCAGGGCAACGAAAACCCGGAGGTAGACATTTACAGCTATGTCACCGAGGGCACCTTCGACGCCTATCTTTACCAGCTTGTGGAGAGCAAGCAGAAATTTATATCGCAAATCATGACCAGCAAATCGCCTGTTCGCTCCGCCGAAGATGTGGATGAGCAGGCGCTTTCTTATGCCGAGATCAAGGCGCTGGCCAGCGGCAACCCTATGATCAAGGAAAAGATGGATCTGGACATTGAGGTGTCCAAGCTGAAGCTGCTGAAATCCAACCATTTGAGCCAGCGGTACGCGCTCGAGGATGCAATCAGCAAGACTTTCCCTAAAAATATTGCCGAAGCACAGGAGCGCATTTCGGGCTATGAGGCCGATATAGCCGCGGTTAAGGAAAACACCCACCCAAACGCAGACGGTTTTTCTCCGCTTGTGCTGATGGGCGTCCCCCATACCGACAAGAAGGAGGCTGGCGCGGCGCTGCTGACCATGTGCCAAACGATGCTCTCCCCGGAGGCAACACAGATCGGCAGCTATCGCGGCCTGACGCTGGAGCTGGCCTTTGATGCCTTCGCGCGGGAATACCGCCTGACCATGATCGGGCAGCTCCGCCACACGGTCACGCTGGGAACCGATGTGTTCGGCAATTTGCAGCGCATGGACAACGCGCTGGAGGGACTGCCCATCAAGGAGCAGGCTTGCCGGGAGCAGCTTTCCAACCTGCAAACGCAGTTGGAAACCGCAAAGGCAGAGGTACAAAAGCTGTTTCCCCGCGAGGCAGAGCTGAACACTAAAACGGCACGGCTGGAGGAATTGAATACCCTGCTGAATTTAGACCACAAGGAGCCGGAGATCGTAGACGCCGAGCCGGACGAGGATCAAAGACCGCCGGAGCGCCGCAGACCGCAGCTGGAGCGGTAAAACCAATAGAAAACGGAGGAAATTATGGGTTATCAGGAAAGTTGGTTCTATATCGAGCCGCAGCATAAATTCAAGAAATTGATCCAGGCATACGAAAAGGCGGAGCAGTCCGGCTACTATGAGGTGGCCGGTGCGGAACCACATTCCGTTATTGTTTTGAAGCAGCCATTTGGCGATATTCCCGCAGGAAAGAAGCTGCTTTGGGTATGCGGTGACCGCGGCTTTCACTGTGCCGCTGGCGTATTTGGCGGCGAGCTGAAATGCTCTGGCAGGCTTCGCGTGATCCCGGTGGAGGAGGTGCTGAACGGCACCGACGATCCCCGCATGGAGGGGCTGGACTTTGACAGTCCGGCCCCCAGCGAAAACGCCTACATGAAGCGATACAGCGTCGCCAATTACGCCCACCGGATGCGGGCGGGGCTGGCGAGATGAAGGGAGGTTTACCATGACAAAGGAACAGTTGGAAAATAAACTCTATGAGCGTATGTCCGCGGAAAACGAGACGTTTCTGACCGATCTGAAAGCAAAGCCTGTGGATGAGATCATTTCTCATGCCTATGAAATTGCCTGCCGTGACAACCTGCTGATGCTTTTTGAGGATGAAACAAGCCTCTCCGAACGGCAGCTTGCGGTGCTGACTGAGTTTGAGCATCCCCTGTCACAGCTTTATACGGACTGGCTCTCCCACGATACGGATGAGATGGATGCCTTTCGTGACAGCATTGCGTGCTGTGCGGATGATATTCTGCGGAAAAGAGTCGAAGAAAAATATCGAGATCCCGCGCAGCCCATATATCCTAATACCCGTTCTGAGGCCGTGGTTCGCGGAGAGGTCTTTGAGTGGATGGCCAGCAGGGATCGGACGCTGACCTGTGCGGGGACCTTTGAGAAGGACGCGACCAACGCCTACAACGATGGAAAGCTGCCTGCTTTTTTGAAGGATTGGACAACCACCTATGGCAAGAACCGCTGTATGTTCGTGCTGGCCTGTACCATGGCGCAGCGCACGGGAGATGAGCGGTTCTACCCACCGGCGCGTCAGGCCGCAGGCCACTTTGCGGCGCTCCAGAAGCAGATGGGCGAGCATACGGACATTTACGCTGTGGACAATCACTCGTGCGTGATCAATGCGGCAATGGAAGAACTGGCTAAGCCGGAGCGCAGCGTGGAGCAAAAGACAGTGAAAAAGAACACGCCGGAGCGGTAATCGCGCTTATGAATATTCCGTAGGACATATGGGAACGCTGTTGACTGGTACACTCAATGGGTGTATAATGCAGGTGGAAGGAGGATGAATATGAACATTCGTGAAATGAGAGCACAGCTTGGAGATACCCAAAGCGAATTTTCCGCGAGGTATCATATCCCCTTTCGCACTGTGCAAAATTGGGAGACAGGGATGCGTAAGCCTCCCGAATATGTCGCTGATCTGTTGGAGCAGCGCATCAAGGAGGACCTGACCAACCGTAAGACCTTGTCCCTGCCGAAGTATGACCCTCAAAAGAAGGATCTTCCGTCTCGGAGCAGCTATGTGGGCGCGCTCTCCTGGCTGCAAGCTGTCCGTGACTGCATTGGAGAACCCGTTGTCTTTGCGTTAGACAATGCGCTTATGTGTCAAGGAAACTTCGGAGGCCGCAGCGATGAATATATCGTGTGGGTCTATGGGGATGACTCCGTTATGAAGTTTAACGGCGTGGTCGTGCTTGGAAACCGTATCGGCGCACAAAATATCAAGAATCGGAACGGATTGTTATATACGGATTTTAACAGAACGGTATATGATGCCCTTGCAAATGAAAATATTTTAGATATGCAGGGCATTACAGAAGCAGTCAGCAAATACTTCTATTCCAACGGAGACAGCTTTGACGGGCTCTTTGTCGCGCCGGAACATCAGGATCGGTTTGAGCGTTTGGCCAGCGATGCAATCGAATATTACGAAAACTGAGGTGCTTGCTTTGAATGTAACAGCGGAAGAAAGAATTATGTACTCAGTCATGAAAGCTGTGTACGATAGCGGCATTCCTATCAGCTTTAAGGGCTCCATGGTGTTGAAAGCCTGTTTGTTTGAGGCCGGGTTTTTAGATGAGACCCGTCATACAGTAGATATTGATGCAAATTGGAACACAGACACACCTCCCACCGCAGAGCAAATGGTGGAATCCTTACAGCGAGCAATCAATAGAGGCGGCATGGACTATGAAGTTCGCCTTTATCGAATGTATGGCGAAAAGCGATCCGCTGGCTTTGAATTAGTAGACCGCAACACCGATGAAATCCTGTTCTCAATGGATGTGGATGTAAACAGACCGATTACACCGACACAAATCTATGCGGTTGACGGGATCTGTTTTCGCGGCGTTTCACCGTTGCAGATGATAGCCGATAAGGTCGCGGTTGTATCAACAGATAAGGTGTTCCGAAGAATCAAGGATGTGGTGGATCTCTATTATATTTCAAAAGTATTTGAATTTGATGTTCAGAAGATCTACAGCACCTTAAAATGCAGCGAAAGGACCATGGGAGATTTTCAAGGATTCCTGCAAAGGAAAGAAGATTTGCGGCATTCTTACGATAAGTTTCGTTTTGCAGGCGGCGTCAACAAGCCGCCATTCGATGCAGTCTATCGTGAGGTAAAGATCTACCTTAAGGATGTCCTTCCTAAAGAGGCGTCTAAGGAGGATGCGGATGGGAGCCAGCAATAAAGCCTGCCCAAACTGCGGCAGGAAAATGAAGCAGCAGTTTCCGGGCCTGCAACATTGCAGATGTGGGATGAGCTGGAAAAAGGACATCGGCTATTTTGAACGGACACCCGATATGGTTTTTGCGCTGGAGCGCCGAACCGTCGGCAAAAAAGTCAAGCAGTTTCCCGTCATTCGCACCGGCTCTGCTCCGAAGTAACTGAATAATTTTATGGAAAGCGCAAGCAAAATGCTTGTGCTTTTCTCATGCCCCAAGGAGGTGAGCATCACGCCCTACCTATCGAAAGATCAAATCGCTGCCGCTCGCGAGATGGACCTGCTGACCTACCTGCGGCGATTTGAACCGCAAGAGTTGGTGCATATCGGCGGAGACACCTATGCCACCCGCACACATGATTCGCTAAAAATCTCCAATGGAAAATGGTGCTGGTGGTCACGGAATATCGGTGGCACAACTGCGCTGGACTATCTGACCTGCGTGGAGGGGCTTTCCTTTTTGGACGCCGTGCAGCGTATTCTCGGAGAACCGCTCCATGTGCCGCCCAAATCAGAGCCAATCGCACCGCTCCCGAAAACTGAATTTACCCTCCCACCCAAACACGCCGACAACCGGCGTGTTTTTTCATATCTGCGGAGCCGGGGCGTTGACGCGGAGATCATCAACCACTGCATCAAGCACGGGCAGCTTTACGAGGATGCCGAGCGTCACAACTGCGTATTCGTGGGCTATGAAAATGGAAAGCCCGCTTATGGCGCGCTGCGCGGGACGCTCTCAGAAACCACCTTCGCCGGTGAAGTCCCCGGCAGCGATAAACGTTTTTCCTTTGCCGTTCCCCTTTGCGCCGGTGGCAAAACCCTCTGTGTATTTGAAGCTGCCATTGACGCGCTTTCCTACCTGACACTGCTGAAGCTGCGCGGGCAGGATTGGCGCGCCGCCAATACGCTGTCCCTCTCCGGCATCTATCAGCCGCGGAAGGACGGCTCGATTCGGTTCCCCACCGCGTTGGAGCAATACCTAAAGGACAACCCTGGCGTGGCGCGGATCGTGCTGTGCCTGGATAACGACGGGCCGGGACGGGCGGCGTCTGCGGCCATTCAAAAGAGACTTTCCGAGTATGAGGTCATCGACAACCCACCCCGCCGCGGAAAGGACTACAACGACCAGCTCCAACTTGTGAAAGGGATCAGCGGCAGGGTAAGAACCCGTGGCGGGGACGCACGCTGATTTGTTTTTCGGCTGGTCAGAAGGACAGCGCGGCCTGCGGCTGCGTTGTCCTTGCAAGCATAGCATTTTGACATCAAAATGCGCTTGTTAAGGGGTAAACCCCTTAATATCCCCACTCCAATAGGAAAGGAAGCTCTATGAAACGCAACAATGTCAAGCAGATCACCATTCGCCTGACCGCTGATGAATATGCCCATGTCAAGCAGCTTTCCAAGGACAGCGGCTTGAAAATGGAGCCTGCGATCCGGCGGCTTATCATGGGCGTGAACCTGCGTCCCCGCCCGCCTGATGAACTGCCGGAGCTGCTGCGTCAGCTTTCCGGCATCGGCACGAATATCAACCAAATCGCTAAAGTCGCCAATGCCTCCGGCTATGTCCGCAAGGAGGATATTCAAAGCATCATGGAAATGCAGGCGGCATTGTGGAGGGCGGTGAAGCGAGGATAGTGGCATACACAAAAGTATTTGCCATCCGCGCAAGGTTGGACAAGCGTGTGCGTTACATCACAGACGGAGAGAAAACCTCGCTGGCGTCCGGCATCACTTATATCTCTAATCCCGAAAAGACAGAGCAATTCTTTTTCACTTCTGCGTTGAATTGCAGCAGCGTGGACACCGCCCTCTCTGAAATGATGGAAACCAAACAGCAGTTTGGCAAAATGGGCGGTGTCCTCGGCTACCATTTCATCCAATCCTTTCAGCCGGGGGAGGTCACACCAGAGCAGGCGCACGCTATTGGGCTGGAATTTGCCAAGCGGTTGTTTGGTAAACGGTATGAGGTCGTTATCAGCACCCATTTGAATAAGCACCACCTGCACAATCATCTGGTGGTCAATTCCGTGTCCTGTGTAGATGGGCAGAAATACCATTCCAGCCCGGAGAGCTACTACAACGATGTGCGCGGTACTTCGGACGAACTGTGCCGGGAGAACGATCTATCCGTCATTGCCCCGCAGGGCAAGGGCAAGCATTACGCTGAGTGGAAGGCGGAGCAGGGCGGCAAGCCCACCGTGCGCGGCGTGATCCGCACCGACATTGACGCCATCATCCACCAAGCCTACACCTACGATACCTTTCTCATGCTGCTGCGAAAGAACGGTTACGAGGTACGCCGCAGCCCCAATCGGAAATACACCACGGTCAAGCCCCCCGGCGCAAAGCGGGCGATCCGCCTGGACAGCCTGGGCGAGGGCTACACCGAAGCGGATATTCTGCTGCGGCTTTCCAAACAACGGCACGGCGGCATAGCCCCGCCGACCGTCACCCAACCTGTCAAGCGTTACCGCATGAAGGGTAAGCTGTCCACCGTCCGAAAAAAGAAGATCACCGGCTTTCACGCACTCTATCTCCGCTACCTCTATCTGCTGCGTGGGGGCAGGCGGAAAAAGCTGCCGCCCAAACTGCCCTTTTCCGTCAAGCGGGAGGTCATTCATTTGGAGCGGTATGAGCAGCAATTCAAATACCTTTTATCAAGCGGAATTACCACCGAAACGGAGCTGGAGCAGCGCATCCGTGTGCTGGAGTGGGACATCCGCTTGCTGGAGGAACAGAGAAAACCACTTTATCAGGAAAGGAGGAACACCAGCGATGAAGAAACACAAGCCAAGTACAGCGCGGAGATCCAACAGCAGACTGCCGCCTTGCGGGAGAAACGCTGGGAAGTGCGGCTGTGCCGCAGGATACAATCGGACATTCCGAGGGTATCCCAGCAGTGCCAACAGGCGCAGGCTGAACGGCAGGAAAATCTAAAGAAGAAGGAGGAACACGAGCATGAGTACCAACGGTGAAACCGCTGACCTGATGGTGCGTGAGGGCATCCAGATCACCGAGAGCGCCCTCAAGCTGGCAGGGCTGGGGGCGAAAAATCTTGCCGCTCTTCTGATTGCCCTTGCCAACGACAATCAGAAGCTCGCCGGCAAGACCAACCTCAAGCGCCTGATCCACGACGGCGAGGAGTTGACGATCTTTTCCGTCAAGCAGGAGGACTTGAAGGGCTTTCAGATGGAAGCCAAACGCTACGGCGTCCTGTTTTACCCCATCGTCAATAAGGTGGAAAAGACCGGGACGGTAGAAATTATGGCAAAAGCCAAGGACGCCAAGCAGATCAACCGCATTTTTGAACGCATGGGCTATCCCGCCCCGGTGAAGGAGGATACTGCCGCAAAAAAAGAGAACGCCCGCGCTCCGTCCGAGAACAGCTCAATCAAGCGCGGGACTGGTGCGAGAGCGTCTACGGAACCGGCTGCGGAGAAAGCTGATGCCCGCCCCTCTGTCCGCAGCCGCCTGATGGCGCTGCAAGCCGCGGCGGAGCGGGACGGCACAGCTCCCACCAAGGACACCGTGCGGGAAGCCATTCAAAAGGCTATGCCTACGCGGGAATAATTTGATTTTGAGAAGGAGAAACAATCATGGCAAAGTTAGACGATTTGATCCAGCAGAAGCAGCAGAGGGACGAGGACTGGAAGGCGAAGAAAACAGCTGAGCGCGAGGAATTGGGCCAGCTTTCCGACGATGCGGTCATGCGTGTCACCAGTGAACCCGGTGCATATCTGCATTATCTGGACACGCAGGCCATCAACCCGCGATACAGCGCATCCAATGTGATGCTGGCGATGGCGCAGAACCCGGACATCACCTACATCAACAGCCTGGAGGTGTGGAACCGGCTGGGGCGCAGCGTCAATCGTGATGAGAACGGCATGAAGATCCGTGTGTCGGATACCTACGTGAAGGACGGAAGGGAGTATCACGGCTATAAGATCGGGCGCGTGTTCGATATTTCCCAGACCCACGGCAAGGCCGGTGTTCCGGCGCTGAGCCTGAAAGACAATACACCGGAAATGGACGCCGCCCTGCGCCGACTGCTGGACAGCTCCCCCGTTCCCGTGGTCACCAGCAGCACCATGTATCAGGACGCTGTTTATGATCCTAAGACGCAGAGCATTACGGTATCCAGCCGCCTGATCGACAGCAAAATCTTTGCGGCGCTCTCCCGTGAGATCGTCCACGCCGGCATCCATGACCACGGGCGCTATCCCTATTACAACCGCGAGGACTGCGCCATGGACGCCGAGAGCGTCAGCTATATGCTCTGCCGCAATTTCGGCGTGGAGACCCCGCAGCCCGATGTGAGCCGCGTGGGGCAGGTGTTTGACGGCATGGAGGTGCAGGATCGTCGCGGTGTGGTGGACAGCCTGCAAAAGTATTTTCGTAAGCTGCAAAATGACATCCAGCGTGAGATCTCTCCGCAGGAGCGCAAGCAGCCGGAGCAGAATCGGTCCGTTCGTTAAGAAAGAGAGGCGTAATGTGAAAAAGAAAGTTGCGTTTGCACTCTGCACGGCGCTGATGCTGTGCAGCATGAGTGTCGCGGCGCTGGCCGCAGAGCCCATGACAGATGCCGATACGGTATCCACAATGATCTCTGCCGCAGATACGCTCCCCGGCATTTCCGCCTATCCCGCCGAGGTCAGAGCCAGCGAGGAAAACGGTGTCTACCGTCTGGAAAAGGTCTACTACCTGACCGCAAAGGACGATCCCGCCACGATCCCCACCGCTGACTTTGAGCGTGAGGGACGCACCTATACGCTCCTTGATTTGCTGAAAAATGACCAGACAGAAACGGACACGCGGGAGCATATCGAGGTGGTCACGCTGGAGAGCAAGACCAAGGACATGGCGGAAATTCTGAAAATGCTGGAGCCGAAGCTGGAGATAAAGACCGAGGACGGCTATGAGGGTGTCCTGTCCCTTGACCATACCACCATTCAGGTGGAGGCAGCGGGCTACGGGACCAGCAGCCGCACGGTGACGGCAGAGCGCACCTATCCCAACCTCTCAGACGCGGATGTGTCCCTTGTTCCCAAGTCCGTGAATGAAAATGGCCGCACCCTGACCCTTGCCGATGTAAGCTGGCAGGAGGCGACTGTCGATCCCACGGACGGCTATGACATTCCCGTTCGCTATACCGCTGTGGCAAGCTACACCGGCACTGCCACCAGCAAATACGCCACCGGCTACACCGTCACGGCAGACTATAAGGGTGACATCACCCGTACAAGCTGTGATACGGTGGTCTACACTGCCGTTTTTTCCAGCGTCGGTGCTGCGGCATCGGCAAAGAGCGGAGTTGATTTTAACTGGCTGTGGCTGCTGATCCCCGTGGGAGCGGCGGCGCTGGGCGGCTGCGGCTATGCCGGTTACAAAGGCTACAAGCACTACATCAATAAGAAAAGAGGGTACGCCGCATGAAAAAATATCTGACCACGCTGCTGGCCGCCTGCTGTATGCTGGCGGCTTTTTCCATGCCTGCATCGGCATTGGAGTATCACTTTGACGGTCCGGACGCAGGGGTGTTCGGACGCCCCACCTCGGACGATACCATTTATGTCACGATGGATAAGCCTGCAAACACCGACCGCAGCAAAAACGCCGCCTATATCCCACCCGTTTTTGGATCTCCCACCTCCTACACCTTGAACGCCGGGGAGCTGCTGACACCAAACCTTGTGAGCGGTTCAGTCACGGGAACAATCAGCGGCACAGGCGGTGTGACCGTCCTGCCGCCCTCTACTTCCGGCAGCACCGGCGGAAACACCGGCTCCTACACGCAGACTAAGTACACGGCGGTCACGAAAGACCTCTATTACAGCGGCGGCTACCTCGGTACACTGAAAATCCCCACCCTCGGTCTGTCTGTCAAGGTGTATCAGGGGACGGACGCGGACGCGCTCCGCAAGGGCGCGGGCCATTTTGCCAGCACCTCCATCTGGGAGGGCAATGTGGCGATTGCGGGCCACAATCGCGGCGTCAACAATCACTTCGGAAAGATTCACACCCTTGACATTGGGGACACCATCAAGCTGACCACCCAGCTCGGCACACGCAGCTATGAAGTGTACTCTGTCAGTAAGATCGGCGTGGACGATACCAGCGTCCTAAACGACAGCACGGAGAACATCATCACCCTTGTCACCTGCGTGATGAATCAGCCGGATTATCGCTGGTGTGTGCAGGCTCGACAGAAGTAGTATTGATGTGAATAATTTCGACAAGAAAAAAGTTATTCACATTGATGTTAAAAACTTTACTTGACGCAAAGGGGGTGATATAATGGCTGACAAAGGTGGTGACAGAATCATGGAATTAAAAAACAGATCGCAGTATCTTGATAAGCTCATTTCCGTTCAGGATATGGAGGTCATCAAGGTCGTGACCGGAATCCGGCGCTGCGGCAAATCCAGCCTGCTGAAATTGATGATGGCACATCTGCGGGAACAAGGCGTCATGGAGGAACAGATCCTCTCGATGAACTTTGAGTCCATGCAGTTTGCCGATATGGACAGCAAGAGCCTTTATCAGTATGTGATGGAACGAGCCCCCAAGGGTAAGCGGCTTTACCTGTTTTTAGACGAGGTGCAGAAGGTTCGGGACTGGCAGGATGCCGTGAATTCCTTCCGTGTGGATCTGGATTGCGACATTTATGTGACCGGCTCCAACGCCTACCTGCTGTCCTCCGAACTGTCCACGTATCTGTCCGGACGCTATGTGGAGATCAAAATGCTGCCGCTGTCATTCCGCGAGTTTTTGGACTTCCACGGCTATTTGCTGGAGGAGTACAAAGCCCCCAACGGCACTATGAAACAGCGCGCCAAGGGAAAAGACGGCGAAGCGTATGAGCTGCGAGACCTGTTTGAAGCCTACGCACAGTTTGGCGGTATGCCGGCGCTGGCCGAGGCGGAGCTGGATCAGGAGCGCGCCAATATGCTGCTGGACGGCATTTATTCCGCTGTTGTTGTGCGGGATATTCTGGAACGCGGCAAACGGAAAGAACAGCGGGCCGTTACCGACGCGCTGCTGCTCCGCAAAATTATCCTGTTTCTGGCTGATAACATCGGCAACAACACCTCGGCTGCGTCCATCGGGCGCACCCTTGTCAGCGAGGGCCTGCTGGACGATGGCAGAAAGACCAAGCCTGCGGTGCAGACCATCTCTGCCTACATTGATGCACTGTTGGAGTCCTATATCTTTTATGAGGTCAAGCGGTTTGACATCAAGGGAAAGGACTACTTGCGGACGCTGGGCAAATACTATATCGTCGATCCCGGCCTCCGCACCTATCTGTTAGGAAACCGGGGCGGCGATGTGGGACACATTCTGGAAAACATCGTTTATTTTGAACTGCTGCGGCGTGGTTATGAGGTGGCTATCGGCAAGGTCGGTGAAAAGGAGATCGACTTCATCGCAACAAAGATGAATGAGAAAAAGTATATCCAAGTCACTGACAACATGAACGCCCCCGAAACCCGCGCACGGGAGCTTGCGCCGCTGCAAGCTGTGCAGGACAATTACGAGAAGATCGTAATTGCCATGGACTGCGACCTTATCAGCGACGTGGACGGTATCAAAATCGTAAAGGCGCTGGACTTCCTGCTCAGCGAAGTGTAACTAAAAATCCGCTCTGAAAAATCAGGGCGGATTTTTTGACACACGGCGGTATCCGCGATACCATGAAGCCATCAAAGGATTTGGAGGTACACACTATGAAGCGAGGAAGTTTTGCAGCCGGTTTTCTTACCTGCCTGCTGGTGGTGGGCGTCACCACCACGGCGTATGCTGCCGGGATCGTGGCGGAGCGCAGCACCAACCGCATTGTCATAGATGGAAAAGAAGCGCAGATGGAAGCCTATGTCATCAACGGCAACAACTATGTGAAGCTGCGGGACATCGGCAAGGCTGTTGGTTTCGAGGTTTATTGGGACGGCGATGCCAAATGTGTGCAGGTAGAGAGCGGCAAGCCCTACACCGGCATCGCGCCGGTGAAAGCGGAGACCAGCGGACCTGCTTCACAGCCGGAGGTTACGACGCCTGCCGATGATGTGGATGCCATGAAACAGGATATTGTGGACCGCACCAATGCGCTGCGGCGCGAAAACGGTGTTGCTGTGCTGCGCGTCAACGACAAGCTCATGCAGGCGGCGCAGGTTCGCGCCAATGAGATGGCTACGCATACCGTCTATTCTCACACAAGGCCGGATGGCAGAAAATTCAATACCGCCACGGATTGTCCTTACATGGCCGAAAATATCCATCGCATCGCAGATTGGGTGCTGTCTGACCAGACACTTGCCGAACGGGCCGTGGCAGATTGGAGCGCTTCGACAACCCACAACAAGAACATGGTCAACCCAAAGCTATCTGAGATTGGCGTTGGGCTGGCAAGAGGTATCAATGATACTGGTGACCCGTGCTGGTACTGTGTCCAGCTTTTCCTCTACGATGGCTATTCCATCACTCGGGTGGATACCCCCACAAACAAATAAATCATCAACTTTCACGCAAGAGCAGGTCGTCAAGATCTGCTCTTTTTATTGCGCTTTTTGGAAAGGAGAAAGACATGAAGTCAATTAAACATCGCTTGTTGTCACTGCTTTTGACGCTGGTGACGATCTTGAGCCTGCTGCCGACTGCGGCTTTTGCCGCGTCGAACACGGGTTCCGGCCTCAAAATTACCACCAACCAGGCATATTGGAGCACGCGCCTGCTCGCCAACGGTACCCCATACAGCTACCGCCCGCCGCTTGTGGACGGTAAGCTCGTGTACTGCATGGATAGCGGCCTCGGCTATCATTACGCAACGCCTTCGTACCTGAATTCCTTTACATGGACGTCCGGCACCGGTGCAGACGCAGATGCCGTATTGCAGTCGGCTGTCACGAACAGCGGCCTCAGTGAAATGGACGCCGCGACCGTCGAGAACGTCAAATGGATGATGACCTACCTCAACGACTGCAAGGCATCCAATGTTGGCCAGCTTTTTATGGCCGTGCAGACGTATGTGTGGGATCACCAAAGCTATAAAGGCGAGCCCGGTGGAGACGGCGATGCGGGCGGCTATGCCAACGCCGACACCTATGATCTGTATCTGAGCCTCATCGACTGGCTTCTGGAGCAGAAAGCACAGGAGGACGCCGAGTTCCAGCGCCAGATTGAAGAGTACACTGCACAGGGTAAGTCTGCATCCATTGTGGAGGACCAGAGTGCAAAATGGGCAGTATACGCAATTTCCAGTAACCGCAAAAATCAGTCATTCTTCAATTATTATGGTCCCCGCAAACTGGTCACTCAGGATAAGCCCGGAGGCGGCGGAGAAGAACCTGCACCGCCTGCAGGCGTTGGCAAGATCGTGCTGAAAAAAACTGCTGGTGGAACCACAACCGGTCTCGCCGGTGCACGTTTCAGCATCTATTTCAACGGGCAGATCGTCGGCAGCGACATCACCAATGCACAGGGTGAGATCTATGTTGAGGACGCCGCGACCGGCCTTTGGAGCTTTGTCGAGACCTCCGCACCGGACGGTTACTGTGTCGATCCCACGCCGAAGAGCGTGTACGTAGATGTAACTGAGGGTGACCGCGAATACACTGTTGCGGCGGTCAACTACGAAAAGCCCGATATGAAGATCATCAAGCGCGACGCCATGAGCGGCAAGCCCATCGCCGGCACGGTGCTTTCCATTAAGTCCGTTACCGGCAGCTATTCTACCTCCGTCACGACCGGGACGGACGGTTCCGCAACGCTCTCGGCCATTCCTGCCGGTGTCTATGTTGTGCGTGAGGAATCCGTTCCCGAGCCGTACATCGTAACCAATACCGAGCAGACCGTGGCGCTGCGTCCCGGCAAGACCAGCGAGGTCACCTTTGTGGACTATGAAAAGCCGGGTCTTGAGATCATCAAGAAAAACATCGCCAACGGAGAGCCTGTCGAGGGCGTGACCTACCGCATCGAGCAGATCGACGGCAGCTTTTCCACCAGCGCCACGACCGATAACCATGGGCGGATTTTCCTCGACTCTGTTCCTGTTGGCACATTCAAAGTAACGGAGATCAATGTTCCAAACCATGTCATTCTCTGCCCCATTCCGCAGGAAGTAGCGCTGAAGGCTGGTGAGACATCTACCGTCACCTTCTTCAATGCCCTCAAGCCCAGCTTGGAGATCCGCAAGTTGGATAGCGTCACCGGCGATCCCATCAAGGGCGCCAAGTTCCAGATCTGGTATGGCAGCAACCATACCGACACCGGTGAGCTCAACGACCTCGGCACTTACTTTTCTGACGCAAGCGGAAAAATCATTCTTCCTGAGATCAAGGATGGCTGGTACAAAGTAACGGAATTGGAACCGGCGTCCGGGTACGCCATCAAGGAGCCTGCCACGCAGGAATGCTTCATCTCCGGTGGTGAGAGCAAAGTCCTGACCTTCGAGAATACGCCCCTTTCCGCCATCGTCATCCGCAAGGTGGACAGTGAGAGCGGTCAGCCGCTGGAGGGTGCATGGTTCCGCATCCGCTACCTCGGCGGCACCTCCGGTACAGGCGGCACGGTCATCGGTGAGTACCGCACTTCGAGCAATGGCACCATTGTTGTGACCGGCCTCAAAGCAGGCACTTACGTCTGCGAGGAAATTTCTGCTCCGGACGGGTATGTGATCACAGACGCCACGGAAACAGTCTATCTCTCCGGTAAGGATCAGGACGTCATCACCGTGACCTTCGGCAATGATAAGATGGGTTCCCTCCTCATTGTCAAAAAGGACGCCGTGACCGGTGCACCCATCTCCGATGTTGAGTTCCTTGTGACTGACTCGGACGGAAGTGTGATCGGTACGACGAATGGCCGCTACGTGACCGATAGCGCGGGCACCATCCGCATTGACGGCCTGACTCCCGGTATGACAGTCATCGCCTGTGAGGTGCGGGCAAAAGATGGCTACATCCTCGACGATACCCCGCAGAGCATCAAGATTAAACGCAATTCTGTGATGACCCTGGAGTTTCGCAACCAGCCCAAGGGCGGCGTTTTGGTGAAAAAGGTCGATGCTGTGACGAACGCGCCCATCTCTGACGTGGAGTTCCTTGTCACGGATTCCGACGGCAATCTCATCGGCAACGCCAACGGCAAATTTGTGACGGACAGTGCCGGTACTTTCACGATTACGGATGTTGCCCCCGGCACCACGCTTGTCATTAAGGAAATCCGCGCGAAGGCGGGGTACATTCTTGACGATACCCCGCAGACCGTCAAGGTCAAGTCTAATGAAGTTGTCACGGTAGAGTTCCGTAACCAGCCCAAGGGCAACCTGATCATAATTAAGCAGGATTCCGTGACAAAGGAGCCGCTGGAAGGTGTCGAGTTTAAGATCACCTACGCAGATGGCTCGTATGTAGATGCCGAGGGCGGCACGCTGTCCTCCACCGGCCTGTACCGGACGGATAAGGCGGGTAAAATCACCATTTCCGGTATTTCCGGCACCGTGGTGGTCACAGAGATTGAAACGATCCCCGGTTACACCATTGACGAGAACAGCCGCACGCAGACTGTCGTGGTCAATCCCAACGACACGCAGACGCTTTATTTTTACAACACGCCTGTAGGCGGGTTGCAGATCATCAAGAGCGACAAAGACAGTGGAAAGCGTATCGCTGGGGTCAAATTCGAGATCCGTAAGATGAATGGTGAGATCATCGGCACCTACACAACGGACAGCGACGGCGTCATCTATCTCCCCGAAGCTGAAAGCGGCTGGTACACCGTGACGGAATTGGAGGCTGCGTCCGGCTACCTGCTGGATACCACGCCTCATCGTATTGAGGTCAAGGACGGTCAGACGGCCACGCTGGAGATCACCAATCACAAATCTTCGCGTATTCTGCTCCACAAAGTGGATAAGGCCACCGGCAAGGGCATTTCCGGCGCGGTGTTCCTGCTTTACGACGGAAATCACAATCCCATTGGGGAATATGTGACCGATCAGGACGGCTACATCTACGCCGACGAGGGACTGGCCGATGGCCGCTATTATCTGCGTGAGATCAAAGCCGCCCCCGGTTATGTGCTTGATCCTGAACTGAAAACGATCTATGTCCGTTACGGCTCTACCACAGAAATCGAGTGGAGCAATACCGCGGAGTGCGGCCAGATCCAGATCATCAAGAAATCCGCAGACGATAACGCCACCAATGGCCTGCCTGCCGGGACGCTGCTGGAGGGCGCGGTGTTTGAGATCTACGACAAAGCGGGTAACGTGGTGGACACCATCAAGTCCGACCGCAACGGACGCGCCGTTTCCAAGACGCTGCCGCTGTCCCGCTATACCGTCCGTGAGATCAAAGCGCCCGCAAATTACTCCATTAACCCCACAATGATGACCGCCTATCTGGAATTCAACGGACAGATCGTCACCTTTGAAGTGCAGAATACCAGCGTTGCCACCGGCGTTTCCATTAAGAAAACCGGCCCCGTGCAGGCCGTCCCCGGTCAGCCCATCCGTTATGTGTTCTCACAGATCAAGAACAGCTCCAACGTTGCCCTCGACTCCTTCTATTGGCGCGATCAGCTTCCCGCGCAGGCGACGCTGAGCAAAATCGTCACCGGCAGCTACAATCAGCCGCTTTCCTACAAGGTGGTCTATAAGACCAACCTCTCCGGGGACTACCGCACTTTGGCGGATAACCTGAGTACAAGCAAGGTTTACGTATTGGACGCCCGTCCTGCTGTCCTCGGCCTTGCGGCCAATGAGCGCGTTACCGAAGTCATGTTCGTGTTCGGAAATGTAAAGGCGGGCTTTGCACAGGTAGAAACGCCTTATATCTACGCCACTGCCCGCAGCGGTCTTGCCAACAACTCCGGCATTGTGAATGTGGCAGATGTGGGTGGCCTTTACAATGAGCAGTGGATTCAGGCGGTGTCCCGCTGGCTCACTACCGTCTACACCAAAACAACGGTGAGACTGCCCAAGACGGGGTACTAAGCCTTGCGGCAGAATGACTTTCGCAGCGCCGCCCCTGTGTGGGCGGCGCTTTCCCCATTGGTTCTCTGGCTGGCGGCAATCGCCACCTATGCCTACGAGGACGGTATGAACCTCTTTCAATGGATGGGGCGTTTCAGCCAAGTGCTGGAGCGCCCCTTTTCCATAGGCTGGACGCCCTACACACTGAAATGTATGCTGGGGAGCCTGCTGCTCTACGGCTGCGGCGTCGCACTTTACTACTCCAGCCGGGAGAACCGACGACCGGGCGAGGAATACGGCAGCGCTAAATGGGGCAATCCCAAGGAACTGAACCGGAAGTATATGGATCACCGGCATAAGGATGCCAATATCATTTTGACCCAGCGGGTCCGGCTGGGTATGGACGGCTATATCACCCAGCGCAACATGAATGTTCTGGTAGTGGGCGGCTCCGGCTCCGGCAAGACCCGCTTTTTCTGCAAGCCCAATATTTACAGCGCGAATTGCTCCTATCTTATCACAGATCCCAAGGGCGAGCTGCTGCGCGCGGCAGGCGCTTTGTTGGCAGCGCAGGGCTACGAAGTCCGGGTGTTCAACCTGATCGACCCCAGCCAGTCCGACGGATACAACCCCTTTTCGTACATTCACAGCGAAAAAGACGTGCTGACCCTCATTGATAACCTCATCAAAAATACCACGCCCCGCAACGCTTCCAGCAACGATCCCTTCTGGGAGAAGGCGGAGATCGCGCTGGACTCAGCCCTTATGCTCTACCTCGTCAGCGAAGCGCCCCCGGAGGAACAGAATTTTGAAATGCTGATCTACATGATGAACTTTGCCGAGGTGCGGGAGGAGGACGATCAATACCGCAGTCCGCTGGATATGCTCTTTCGGGCATTGGAAGAAGAACAGCCCAACCATGTGGCGGTGAAGCAATATAAGGCTTTCAAGCAGGCGGCGGGGAAAACCGCAAAATCCATTTTGGTAAGCGCCGCCGTGCGGCTGGCCACCTTCAATATCCCGCAGTATGCCAGAATGACAATGGTGGATGAGATGGACTTTGGCAGTTTGGGCGAGAAGAAAAAAGCCATCTTCTGTGTGATTCCTGTTGATGACAGCAGCATGAACTACCTTGTGGGAATGCTCTACACCCAATGCTTTCAGGCGCTTTACCGCAGGGCGGACGAGAAACACAACGGACGGTTGCCTGTGCCGGTGCGTGTCATTCAGGACGAATGGGCAAATGTGGCCCAGCCGGAGAGCTATCCGAAGATCCTTGCCACCTGCCGCAGCTACAATATTGGGCTGAACATCATCGTGCAGAACATTCAGCAGATCAAGGCGCTGTACGAAAAGGAATGGGAGAGCATCATCGGCAACTGCGACACGCTGCTGTTCCTCGGCGGCGGCAACGAACCGACCTCGTTGGAGTTTATTGTGAAGCTGCTGGGCAAGGAGACCATCGCCACCCGCACACGGGGGCAGACGAAGGGTCGCAGCGGCTCCAGCTCTACCAACTTCCAACAGACGGGCCGCGACCTGATGACCATTGACGAGGTACGAAAATTGGACACCCATAAAGCGATCTTGTTTATACGAGGGGAAGATCCTGTACTGGACAAAAAGTACAACATCAAGCGCCACCCCAACATTAAGCTGACGACGGACGGCAAGGCAAAGCCTTATATCCATAAGCCGCTGGGCGCGCCGGATTACGCACTGCCTGACCTGCCCTATGCGTTCAAATCACTGGACGATTATGATTTTATTGACGTGGAGGAACCTGAACATGAATTATCTGAAAAAGAAAAAGATTTCAAACCCGACAAGACTGAGTAAGGTGAAAAAATGCTATTGGACGGCGGCTGGGGCTGCTGCCCTCTGCCTTTGCTGCGTTACGCCTGCAATGGCGGCGGGCAGCGATCCGCTGGATATTGTAAATAACCTTTCCGATTTTATCTTCAGCATCATCAAGGCGCTGGGCGTGATCATTCTCGGCTGGGGCATCGTGCAGGTGGGTATGTCGATCCAGTCCCACGATGCCAGCCAGAGAACGCAGGGCTTCCTCTGCCTGTTTGGTGGCTTAATGATCGCCTTTGCAAAGGAAATTCTGACCGCCATCGGCGCGATCTAATGAAAAGAGCCGGGAGATACTGCCTTGCGGCGGATCTCCCGGCTCCTTTGTGGGAGGTGATTTTCATTTGGATAACAACTGGATCGTAGAAAACCTGACCAACGCCTTTGGCGTTTGGAATAGTAAAATGACGGAAATGTGGTCGCTGCTGACGGAATCGCCCCAGACCTTCAAGGGCGGCACCATCTGGCAGACCATTGTGACCATCAACGGCGGGATGCAGGCCATCGGCTACGGCCTGCTGGTGCTGTTTTTTGCCATTGGTATCTTCCGCAGCTCTGCCAGTTTTCGGGAGTTCCAACGGCCCGAGCAGGTCTTGCGGCACTTTATCTACTTTGTGCTGGCAAAGGTGGGTATCACCTATGGTATGGACTTGCTGGTAGATGTATTTGATGTGTGCAGCGGCATTGTGGCAACGGCGGCGGGCAGCGTAGGCGGCTTGACCGGCGCATCCGTGGCGTTGCCGCAGGAAATCGCGGACGCCATCGGAGATGTGGGCTTTTTGGCAAGTATCCCCCTTTGGCTGGTGACACTGCTGGGGAGCCTTTTTATTACGGTGCTGGCCTTCATTATGATCCTCACCGTTTATGGGCGCTTTTTTAAGATTTATATGTATGCCGCACTATCCCCGGTGGCACTGGCATCCTTTGCCGGAGAGGGGACTTCCCATTTCGGCAAGGCGTTTCTGCGGAGTTATGTGGGCGTGTGCATGGAGGGCGCGGTGATCGTTCTGGCCTGCATCATCTTTTCGGCCTTTTCCTCCAGCGGTACGCCGGTGGTGGATAGCAGCGCGTCCGTGGTGACGCAGGTGTGGAGCTATTTGGGCGAGGTCATATTCAACCTGCTGGTGCTGGTGGGCCTGGTCAAATCAGCCGACCACATCGCAAAGGAAATGCTTGGACTATAAAGGAGACGTTTATGGATAATTACCGTGAGAAGATCATTCGTATCGTGGAGCGAGAGCTGAAACGAACGGAAGAGTATCAGCAAAGACGCGACGAGTACGGCAACGAGGAGTACATTTTGGGCTGCATCATGGTTAAGGGCGATGCTTTTCCGAAAGAGGTGATCGCTCATGCATTTGTTGAGGATATGGGGCTTGAACTTCAATTTCAGGTTTGGAGAGACGAGCCGCGAATCAGGCAGAAGCAGGCTATGTGGTATGACTTGACCTTGTTTGATGTGGAAGGAGACTTCTTTGGAAAACTGGAGCAAGGATACTCGATTTTATCGGTATCTGATCTTTTCCATTGCACCGCTTGGAATGCAACGGAATATCTGGCTGATGAGCAGAATCGAGATAAGGAAAATTCCTGCTGGAAGGGAATGCAAAGGTATCTGAACTATTGTAAAAAGCACGGCATCACAAGAAATTATCTGGTGAAGAAAGAGGGGTACGATGGAATAGATGCTATGAAGTTTTACGACAAGTCAGCCGTTGCCAAATTTGAGAAGAACAGAAAAACGCAGGATCAGTGCCGCTGACGAGGATTAAAACTATACATTTTATTAAATAGACAGGAAAAGCAAGTAGCCCATCGCTGCTTGCTTTTCTTTTTTAGGAGATTGATTATGGAAATCAAAATCAACAAGGAAATTCGAGCTTACCGCGAAACGCTCTTTTTTGGACTGTCCGTGCGGCAGTTTGTATGTTCCGTTTTGGCGGTGGGCGTTGCTGTGACGCTGTATTTCAGTTTGAGCCGCGTGCTGGACCGGGAAACGGTGAGTTGGGTGTGCATCGTTGGCGCGGCTCCCGTGGCCGCTGCCGGATTTTTTCAGTACAACGGTCTCACGTTGGAACGGTTTTTATGGGCATGGCTGAAATCGGAGGTCATCATGGCGGGCAAGCGCGTTTGGAAGTCAGAAAACTACTATGAAGAAGCGATGAAACGTGAGGTGAAGAAACATTGATCCTTTTCAAGCATCGGCGCAGCGCGGAACGGGATGCCTTTTCCGTTCCCCGCAGTGTTCAAAAATCTATTCCCATCAAACGTATTTATCAAGACGGCGTGTTTCAGGTAAGCGGCAAGTTTTCAAAAACTTGGCGCTTTTTTGATGTCAATTATGCCGTGGCCTCCCCGGAAAAGCAGCGGGAACTTTTTATGACCTACTGCTCCTTCCTGAACTCGCTGCCCATCGGGGCTACGGCGAAGATCACGCTCTTTAACCGTCAGCTCAATCAAAAGGACTTCGGGCGGACGCTGCTCATGCCCA
>UMFU01026641.1_pt1 | contig 21401 bp, 20 predicted proteins | sample 1965091 | NCBI WGS metagenome assembly UMFU01 (sample SAMEA4836054, study PRJEB28245) | human gut metagenome | biome: gut microbiome; material: fecal sample | place: Denmark | collected 2008
TGGCCTCTACAACGTCATGTCCGGCGGCGCGTTCGCAGAAGCGACGGTCTTCGCGCTGGGCGTCCAGCCCTACATCAACAGCTCGATCATCATCCAGCTGTTGACGATCGCGATCCCCGCGCTCGAGCGTCTTGCCCGCGACGGCGGCGAGGCCGGCAAGAAGAAGATCGCCTCCATCACCCGCTACGCGACCGTGGCGATCGCCCTGCTTCAGGGCTTTGGCTACTACATGATCTGCAAGAACTACAACATCCTCGAGCAGCAGGGCATCTGGCCGGCGCTCGTGATCATCGTTTCGTTTGTTGCCGGTTCTTCGTTCGTGATGTGGCTGGGCGAGCAGGTCAATGAGTTCGGTGTCGGCAACGGTATCTCCATCATCCTGTTTGCAGGTATCCTGTCCCGCGTGCCCAACATGGTCACGATGGGTGCGAGCTACATCCGTACCAAGGGCTCCATCGGCTGCCTGTGGATCGCGCTGCTGATCGTCGGCATGCTTGCGATGGTCGTTCTGATCGTCCATGTCAACGAGGCCGAGCGCCGCATCCCCGTCCAGTACGCCAAGCGTCAGGTCGGCCGCAAGATGTACGGCGGCCAGGCATCCACCCTTCCCATGAAGGTGAACATGTCCGGCGTTCTGCCCATCATCTTCGCGCAGACTATCGCGTCCCTGCCCGCCACCATCTGGGCTTTCGTCGGCATTCCCGAGGAGGGCACCGTTGGCCGCAGCATCTACAACGCGATCGACACCAAGTCTGTGCTGTATCTGATCGTCTACTTCCTGATGATCATCGGCTTCAGCTATTTCTACGCTACCATTCAGTTTAACCCCGTTGAGATCTCCAACAACCTCAAGCGCAACGGCGGCTTCATCCCCGGCTTCCGTCCGGGCAAGCCCACGTCTGACTTCATTGCCAAGGTTCTCAACAAGGTCACCCTTTTCGGCGCCATCTACCTCGGCATCGTGGCCATCTGCCCGCTGATCGCCGGCAAACTGCTGGGCAACTCCGGCCTCGCCATCGGCGGTACCTCGGTCATCATCGTTGTCGGTGTTGCACTTGAGACGGTCCGCGCGCTGGAGTCTCAGATGATGATGCGCCAGTACAAGGGCTTCCTCGAGTAAGAGAGGCGTTTCTATGAAACTGATTTTATTGGGCGCTCCGGGCGCTGGCAAAGGCACGCAGGCCGCTGTCATCTCCCGCGAGTTAGGAATCCCCGCGATTTCCACCGGTAACATTCTGCGCGCGGCCATCCAAGAGGGCACGCCGACGGGAATGAAGGCCAAGACCTATATGGACGAAGGCCACCTGGTACCCGATGAGGTCATCATCGGCATCATTAAAGAGCGGCTCGCCGAGCCCGATTGTGCGAAAGGCTTCATCTTAGACGGTGTGCCCCGCACGATCGCGCAGGCGGAAGCTCTTGAGGCAGCCGGTATCAAGTTCGATCATGTCGTCTCCCTGGAGATCGCTGACGCGACCATCATGGAGCGCATGAGCGGACGCAGGGTTTGCAGCAAGTGCGGCGCAAGCTACCACATCGTGGCAGTGCCGCCCAAAACCGAGGGCGTCTGCGACGTCTGCGGCGGCGAGCTGGTCACCCGCAAGGATGATAAGCCCGAGACGGTGAAAAACCGCCTTGCGGTCTATCATAGAGAAACAGAACCGCTCAAGGACTTCTACCGCGAGCGTGGGGTTCTGTATCCGGTGGAGGACATGGGGCCGGTGGAGGCCACCTCCAAGGCGATCCTCGCAATACTGAGACAGGATGGTTAAGATATGATCATTGTGAAATCAGAGCGCGAGATCGAATTGATGCGCCGAGCGGGAAAAATTACCGCGGCTGCCCGTGCGTTAGCAGGGGAAATGGTAAAGCCCGGCGTAACAACCCGAGAAATTGACAAAGCAGTGTTCCATTTCATTCGTTCGCAGGGCGCCGAGCCGTCGTTCTTAAACTACAACGGCTATCCCGCCAGCGTGTGCGTGTCCGTCAATGACGAGATCATCCACGGCATCCCGGGTCCCCGGGTGCTCAAGGAGGGCGATATCGTCAGTGTGGACGTGGGCGCATACATCGGCGGCTTCCACGGCGACTGCGCAGCCACTTACCCCTGCGGAAAAATTTCCGAAGAGGCACAGCGGTTGATCGACGTGACTCGTCAGAGCTTTTTTGAAGGATTTGCGCAGGCCCGCGAGGGCAACCGCATCTCCGACATCTCCCACGCCGTGCAGGCGTATGTGGAGGCGAACGGCTTCTCCGTCGTGCGCGAGTATGTCGGCCATGGCGTCGGCAGAAACATGCACGAAGCGCCCGAGATCCCCAACTACGGGGCTCCGGGCCACGGGCCGAAGCTGCTGCGCGGCATGACGATCGCCGTCGAACCGATGGTGAACGCGGGCACCGCAGCCATCCGCCAGATGAGCGATGGCTGGACCGTCAAGACCCGTGACGGCAAATACGCGGCGCACTACGAGAACACGATCCTCATCACCGCCGGCGAGCCTGAAATTCTGACGGCTCCGGCACCGTAAGAGGACGCCATGGACATTGCGAATCTTGTTCAGGCAACTGCCGGCAGAGAGCAGGGCAAATACTTCTTCGTGCTGGAAACAGACGGGGAGTACCTGCTGCTGGCCGACGGCAAGAGCCGCAGGATCGAAGCGCCGAAGCGGAAAAAGCAGAAGCATGTCCGCTTCATCGCAGAGAGCGCGGCGCCTGTCGCCGAGAAGATCAGAAGCAAGGAAAAAATCACAAACAGTGAGCTTCGTAAAGCCATCGCCGCATACAGCGGCAAGGAAAATCCGGACCAGGAGGGATAACACTTGGCAAAATCCGACATGATTGAAGTGGAAGGCGTTGTCGTTGAGGCCATGCCCAACACCACATTCCAAGTAGACATTGGAAATGGACACACGATCTTAGCGCATATTTCCGGAAAGCTCAGAATGAATTTCATCAGGATTCTGCCCGGTGACAAGGTCACAGTGGAGATGTCTCCCTATGACCTGACCCGCGGCCGAATTACCTGGCGTACTAAGTAATGGAGGTTTATCGACATGAAAGTAAGACCGTCCGTGAAGCCCATGTGCGAAAAGTGCAAGATCATTCGTCGTAAAGGCCGTGTCATGGTCATTTGCGAGAATCCGAAGCACAAGCAGCGCCAGGGCTAAGACTTAATTGGAGGTTAAAAAGTATGGCACGTATTGCCGGTATTGACCTGCCCAAGGATAAGCGAATCGAAATCGGTTTGACTTATATCTATGGTATTGGCAGAAAGAGTGCTCAGGAGATCCTGGCACAGACAGGCGTGAACCCCGACACCCGCGTGAAGGATCTGACCGATGCTGACGAGGCCAAGCTTCGTGAAGCCATCGACCACAGCTACATCGTGGAAGGCGACCTTCGCCGTCAGACCGCACTCGACATCAAGCGTCTGAGCGAGATCGGCTGCTATCGCGGCACCCGTCATCGCCGCGGCCTGCCCGTTCGCGGTCAGCGCAGCAAGACCAACGCTCGTACCCGCAAGGGCCCCAAGAAGACCATTGCGAACAAGAAGAAGTAAGGAGGGAGAATAGAATATGGCAGCAAACAATGCTAAAACCGGTAAGAAGGTTATCCGCCGTCGCCGCGAAAAGAAGAACGTCGAACGTGGTCAGGTTCATATTCGTTCCTCCTTCAACAACACCATGGTCACGGTGACCGATACGCAGGGCAACGCCCTTTCTTGGGCTTCCTCCGGCGGCCTCGGCTTCCGCGGCAGCAAGAAGTCCACTCCGTTCGCCGCTCAGAGCGCCGCTGAAACGGCTGCTACCGCTGCGATGGAGCATGGTCTCAAGACGGTCGAGGTCTTTGTTAAGGGCCCCGGCCAGGGTCGTGAAGCTGCGATCCGTGCCCTGCAGGCTGTCGGCCTGGAGGTCACGATGATCAAGGACGTCACGCCCATCCCGCACAACGGCTGCCGTCCCCCGAAGCGCCGTCGCGTCTAATCGAAAGAGGAGGTAAAAAGCACTATGGCAAAGAATATGCAGCCGATCGCCAAGCGCTGCAAGGCTTTGGGCATTTCTCCTGCTGTGATGGGCTATGCGAAGAAGACCACTAATCGCAACCCCGGCAGCCAGATGAGAAAGAAGAAGAGCGAATACAGCCTTCAGCTTGCTGAAAAGCAGAAGGTCAAGTTCATCTATGGTATCCTCGAAAAGCAGTTCCGCGGCTACTACGAGTCTGCCGCTGCCGCCCCCGGCAAGACCGGTGACAACCTGCTCATCACGGTCGAGCGCCGTCTGGATAACGTTGTTTACCGCATGGGCTTTGCGATGACCCGCCGTCAGGCCCGTCAGCTCGTCAGCCATGCTCACTTCACCGTCAACGGCAAGAAGGTCAACATTCCTTCCTACCTCGTCAAGGCCGGCGATGTGATCGAGGTCGCGGAGAGCAGCCGCTCTTCCGAGGTCTTCAAGCGCCTGATGGGTCAGGACGCTCCCGTGTTCCTGGTCCCCACCTGGATGGAGCGCGATAAGAACAGCCTCAAGGGCACCGTGGTTCGCCTTCCCGCCCGCGAAGAAATTGATGTTCCCGTTGAGGAGCACCTCATCGTTGAGTTGTACTCCAAGTAATCGGCGGCGAGCCCTCAACAGACACACGCAGAATTTTGGTGTGGACTTTGAGACCACAGAATGGAAATGGAGGGTAACTGCATGATTGAAATTGAAAAGCCCAAGATCGAGTGCGTGGAAGACCCCGCGAACGGCACCTACGGCAAGTTCACCGTAGAGCCTCTTGAGCGCGGCTACGGTATCACGCTCGGCAATGCGCTGCGCCGCATTATGCTCTCGTCCCTGCCCGGCACCGCGGCGACCTCTATCAAGATCGCCGGCGTGCAGCACGAGTTCTCCACCATCCCCGGTGTCAAGGAGGATGTGACCGAGATCGTGCTGAACGTCAAGAGCCTCATTACCCGTCTGCACAATACCGACGGCATCAAGACCGTCTATATTGAGGCTGTGGGCCCGTGCGAGGTCAAGGCCGGCGACATCAAGGGCGACAGCGAGGTCGAGGTCCTCAACCCCGACCTGCACATCGCAACGCTGGACGCCGGTGCGACGCTCAACATGGAGCTGACGCTTTCTCACGGCCGCGGCTATGTGTCCGCCGACCGCAACAAGACAGCGCAGACGGCTATCGGCGTTATTCCCGTTGACTCGATCTACACGCCCGTGTACAAGGTCAACTACACCGTGGAAAACACCCGCGTGGGCAACATGACCGACTTCGACAAGCTGACGCTTGAGGTCTGGACCGATGGCACCATCAGTCCGCGTGACGCCGTCTCTCTCGGCGCTAAGATCCTCTGCGATCACTTCTCGCTCTTCACCGACCTTTCCGACGCGATGGGCAGCAAGTCCACCGTCGTGGAGAAGGCCGAGGCGCAGCGCGATAAGGTGCTCGAGCTGACGATCGAGGAGCTCGATCTCAGCGTGCGCAGCTTCAACTGCCTCAAGCGTGCCAATATCAACACGGTCGAGGATCTGATTTCCAAGACCGAGGACGATATGATGAAGGTGAGAAACCTCGGCCGCAAGAGTCTCGAAGAGGTCATCAACAAGCTGGCCATGATGGGCCTGTCCCTGGCCAGCGAAGACAACAACTAATGACCGGCGCCCTACGCCCACGCGTAGAACGACGGCCGACAACTTATCCTTACAAGGAGGAAAACCACTATGCCCGGAACTCGTAAGCTCGGTAAGACTACCGATCAGCGTATGGCGATGCTCCGTCAGCAGGTCACCGATTTCCTGGATAACGGCAAGATGGAGACTACGGTCACCCGCGCCAAGGAAATCAAGCCCGTGGCTGAGAAGATGATCACCCTCGGCAAGAAGGGCGATCTGGCAGCTTACCGCCAGGCGATGAGCTTCATCACCCGCGAGGATGTCTGCAAGAAGCTGTTCAAGGAGATCGCTCCCGGCTATGCTGAGCGCAACGGCGGCTACACCCGCATCGTTCGCACCGGCGTCCGCCGCGGCGACGCTGCCGAGACCGCGATGATCGAGTTGGTCTAAGAATAGGCTAACGTGCGGTCGAGGCGCTGCCAACGCTCGCCCGCAGGCGGGTGTGCAGCCGTGCAACCGCCGAAGGCGGCTCTTGGCACGGCGCTGACCGCGATGATCGAGTTGGTCTAAACAAACCCCGCAGTCGAAAGCTGAATTATAAGTAAAAAGCCCTTTTGTATGGCAGATCGCGAAGCCATACAAAAGGGCTTTTTATCGTTTCTGAAAAGGAAAATTGACTAGCGAGGCAGAATGCTGTCAAAACGCACAGAGCAGAGTGACTTGCCGATTGTATCAATTCCCGCTGTTTGCAGCAGGATTCCCAAATGCAAAAAAAGAAGAGCGGAATTAGTTGTTCCCCCCTGACAGGGGTAACAACTAATTCCGGGGATACCCCGACAGGTTATCGTGTTTACGATGCCTGTCGGGGTTCTTCTGTTTTCCGGGGTTGCAGGCTTTCCATATCTTGCTGTTGGCTGTCCACGAAGCCGATGCCGTTGTAGTAGATCTCCACGGTCTGAGGCGCGTGTTTAGACCACTTCACCTCTTTTTCGTGTACCACGATCTTCTCAATAAACAGCCGCAGCAGTTCCGGTGTCAGTTCCGTAATGTCCGTATAACGCTTTGCCTTATCGAGGAAGTCCTCCGTCCCGCTCACCGTTTCCCGCAGGCGTTGGATGTCCGCTTCTTTCTGCGGGATACCTGCGGCGATTTGATTCTGCTCCTCCATATAGCTGCCGGAAAGCGTCTGGAACTGCTCCGTGGTGATACGGCCCAGCACGCTATCCTCATACAGCTTCTTGAAGATGGCGTCCAATTCCATTTTCCGCTTTCGCATGGCAGTTAGTTCTTTTTCCTGCCCGCGAATTTCCCGCCGAATCTCGGCGGACTGCCTGCTGCCGATATAGGTGGCAAATTCCTCCGGATGTTCCCGCGCTATGGCCGTTACTCTCCGCAGGTCCTCCAGCACCACCTCATCCAGAACGCACTCCCGAATGTAGTGGCCTGTGCAGGCTTCGCCATCTTTTTTATAGGTGCGGCAGGTGAAGTGGTTGTAGCTGGCAGACATGGTATGTGCCCGGTGCAACACCATATTGAAGCCGCAGTCGGCGCAGAACACAAGGCCGGAGTACTTGTTCTGCTCATCCATATTGGTTCTTCGGCGCTTGTTCTTTCGTACCCGCTGCACAATGTCCCAAACTTCTTGTGTAACGAGAGCGGGATGGGTATTCTCAAACACCAGGCATTCTTCTCTGGAATGCTCCACCCTCCGTTTGTCCTTGTAGGACTTGGTGCTGTATTTCATGTTGACGGTGTTGCCCAGATAGATTTCGTTTTCCAGCATATCGGCTACGGTATCCCCAGACCAGTGATATGGGCGCTGGGTATCCAATCCCGTATGAGTCATACTGTACTTGGTATAGGCGTACATGGTGGGTGTCAGCACCTGTTCTTTTTTCAGGATTCTGGCGATCTGGCTAGGGCCGTTGCCACTGGCGCACATGGCGAAGATCCTGCGGACGATGGCCGCCGCTTCTTCATCTACCGCCAACTTCTTTGTATTCTGGTCCTTGATGTAACCGTAGGGCGCTCTGGTTCCCAGCCGTTCTCCGCGTTCCGCCTTGGCTTTCAGCACCGCCCGGATTTTCCGGCTGGTGTCCCGAATAAACCACTCGTTGAACAAATTTTTGAACGGCATGAGGTCGTTGCTCTCGCTGCTGTCAGTGTCCACATTGTCATTGATGGCGATGTAGCGAACGCCGAACATGGGGAAGCGTTCCTCAATGTAGAGGCCGGTATGGAGTTGATTTCTGCCGAGGCGGCTGAGATCCTTGGTGATAATGATCCCGATTTCACCGTTCTCCATATCGGAAATCATCTGCTGGAACGCGGGCCTTTGGAAATTGCCGCCGGAGAAACCATCATCCACATAGAAGCAGGGATTAGGGAAATGGTGGTCTTCGGCAAACTTTTGCAGGATATTTTTCTGAGACGAGATTTGTCAAGGTATGTTTTTGTAAAGAAGTGTGCAATTCGCATTGACAAGAAGCAAAAAGAACGCTACGGCAAAAAATACTGCCATCACTCGCCGAGCATTGAGGAAAGCCTGCTGCAAGACGCTGTTATGAGAGCCATCATGCAGACGGCAAAGCAAAATGTCGAGGTGTTGAAAACACTGAAAATTCATATCGGCATGGGGCTTACGGATGAAGTCACCGAGGATAAGACGCTCGACATTCAGATACGCATTGCCGAAATCAACACCGAGTTTCAGAAATTGCTCAAAGCGGTATCTGCCGACAATGCAGACGGTATAGATGAGGAACGCATCACCGAGCTGATGAATGAAAAGCAAAGACTGACCGTACAGCTCGAACAGTATGCAGCCATGCGCCAAAAAAGAGAAAGTGCAAAATCCCGACTCGATGAGATTTATACCATACTTGACGGACTGCAAAACCACCCGATGGAATATAACGATAAGCTCGTCCGTCAGATCATCGAATGCATAGTGGTGGAATCAAAAGAGAAAATCAAGGTGGTCTTTATCGGCGGCACCGAAATCGAGATGACGCTGTAAACAGCCTTGAAAACAGAAACGGAGTGATGTAAAATAATTGTGACAAGTGTTCAAATCAAGACAGTGAAAATGCAAAAACATCTCTATTGTCCTGTCTTCACAAAAACCACCCCTCGGGGGTGGTTTTTCTTTTCGTCCCGGTAGTTTTGGCCCTGCTCTCCCGCAGAGAAACGGCCAGCGAAAAAAAGAAGATTGCGGCAGCCGCGTCGTCACGCCGGAGGGATTCTCCCGCCGGCTGAAGGAGTCTTGAAAAATCAGAGGAGGCGAACCCATACGGGTTCGCCTCCTCTGATAAACGTATACTTCACGCGCGTTCCGGAACAGCAGGGATTCTTCGCAGCGGCAAAGCAGCATCGCTTATTTGATTAAGCTCATTTCTTCAGATATTGCTTTATCATTTCACCAAGAATGGGGATACAGCGGGCAATATCCTCCTCTCCTGTGGTGGAAAAGTTCAGCCGCATGGCATTCTTGCCGCTTCCGTCGCAGCAGAAAAACTGACCGGGCACATAGGCAATGTTCTTTTGAAAGACGAAGTCAAACATCTCCAACGCATCTATGCCTTCGGGCAGATCCACCCACATGAACAGACCGCCGCCGGGCAGGATGACCCGTGTACCCTCCGGGAAGCTGGCGCGGACAGCCTCCGCCATCACATCCCGCCGACGGCGATACACATCGATCACTGTTTTCAGATGGCCGTCAAAATCGCAATCCTTCAGGTAGTGGTACACCTGACGCTGGGCAATGTTGTTCACCTGCAGGTCATCCCGCATTTTCAGATATACCAGCTTGGTAATGCTCTCATGATCGGCAATCAGCCAACCTATGCGGAGTCCCGGAGCAATGGTCTTGGAGGTTGACCCGGAATAGATGACCCGTCCATATGTATCAAAGCTCTTGATCGCCGGCATGACCTGTCCGCCAAAGGAAATCAGGCTGTACGGACCATCCTCCACAACGAAGGTGTCGTACGTTTCCGCCAGCTCTACCAGCTTTTTGCGCCGTTCAACAGACATACAGCGCCCGGTGGGATTCTGGAAATCTGCAATGGTGTAGATGAAAGCCACCTTTTTGTGCTGCTGCAGCACCTGCTCCAGCGCATCCATCTTCATACCGTCGTCATCCATGCCGACGCCCACGATCTCCGCACCGTAGGAGCGGAAGGTGTCCAGCGCACCCGGGTAGGACGGGTTTTCCACGACGACCACGGACCCCGGCTCGATCATGCCCTTAGCGAGGTAAGCCAAGCCCTGCTGGGCGCCGCTGGTAATGAGGATATTTTTGTAGTCGATATTGTTGACCTGATAGCGCTTCATAAACTCCACCAGATACTGACGCAGGGGATCGTAGCCGTCAGAGGCGGCATATTGAATCGCCTCGCCGCCCTCCTCGTCAAAAACCTGGTCGGTGATGCGGCGCAGATCCTCCAGCGGGAAAAACTCCTTGCTGGGCAGACCACCGGCAAAGGACACCACCTGAATACCGTCTTTTGCCTTGTCGCGGATCTTGGCCGTAATGCTTCGAATGGATGAGGGGGTCAGTGCATCCAGAAACTTACTGCTGATAACCATAACGGATACTCCTTATATATAAAGTGAAAAGGTTTCGCGGGATCACTCGCCCACGTTGACATCCGCTTCCTTCAGACCGTTGAACACATCCGCGTCAAATTCGCCCTCGGACTTGGCAACGATCACAGTGTCCACAGAGTCGCCCAGCACATTCAGTACCGTCTTGAACATGTCGGGGAACTTGTCGATCGCCACAATGATGGCGATCGCCTCCAGCGGGAAGCCCACGGACTGCAGCACCACGGTCAGCGTGACCATGACCACGCCGGGCATGCCGGGGGAGCCGATGGTGCCAAGGGTAGCGGCGATCACGATGGTAACGATCATGGGCCAGGTCAGCTCAATGTTGTACAGCTGCGCCACGAACACGGCGGTCATGCCCTGCATGATGGCGCTGCCATCCATGTTCAGCGTGGCGCCCAGAGGCAGGGTGAAGGATGCCACCTTCTCAGAAACGCCGATGCTGCGGCAGAACTCGATGGAATAAGGCAGGGTGGCGTTGGAGGAGGAGGTGGAGAAGGGCACCAGCGCGATACGGCTGTACTTTTTGAGGAAGCGGCCATAGCTCAGGCCGGTGAAGAGCTTCAGCATCAGGCCATAGACGAGCAGACCGAACAGGAAGAGCAGGAAGATCTCGGAGGCGCAGTACTTGGCCAGCGTCACAATGATTGTGAAGCCCAGATTGGCAACGGTCTTAGCCATCAGGGCGCACACGCCGTAGGGGGTCAGCTGCATAACAATGTTCACAATTTTCAGCATGGTGTTGGCCAGAGACTCGTTGAACTCCTTCACGGCCTTTGCCTTCTCGCCGATCAGGCTCAGGGCAATACCGAAGAACACGGCAAAGACCACAATGTGAATCATCTTGCCCTTAGCAAAGGATTCTACAATATTGGTGGGGATAAAGTCAAGGATAACGCTTGCAAACGAGGTGTTAACATTCTCATAGGTGTTGGACAGGTCAAAAGACCCGAGATCCACGCCTACGCCGGGCTTGAGGATCATGCCGCCCAAAATACCAAAGGCGGAAGCGACCACTGTGGTAGCTACATAGATGATCAGGATCTTGCCGCCGATGCGTCCCACCTGCTTGACATCGGTAGCACTGGAGATGCCCATGACCAGGGATGCAAAAACAAAGGGGATGATGGTCATCTTGATCAGATTCAGATATCCATTACCGACAATGTTCAGTATGGTATTGATGATGATATCATCACGGACATAGCCGTTCGGGACAAAGCACAGGATCGCGCCCAGTGCCAGGCCAATAATCATACCGATAATAGATCTCTTTCCCAGGGTAGCGGCTTTTTTACTTTCGAGGGTTGCCATAGCGCCTCCTTCTTTCTTTTAGAATGATTGTTTAAGGTAACGCGGCTTTTGATTTTCGGGACATATGCTCTGCTATTCTTGTGTGATCTCCTCCTTATTTACTTTCTCTCCTAATATATTTCCATGTGTGCAGCAGGGTATCTTCATCCCCGAATGCACCAGATTTTGTGATGACCGGCATCCCCCGGAGCGGACCGTCAGCCAACAGTCCGGCAGGAGTTCCGCTCTGCACCTCCTCCAAAAGCAGGAGCTGCGTGGTATGCAAGCTGCGGCACACCTCCACGGCGGTGTCACCGCCCACTAAAATCAATCCATCATACAGCGTGCGGTCGATACAGTTCAGTACCTCGCCCAGTTTGGAGGCCAGACTCCTACCCGCCTGCCGTGCGGCAACATCGTCATCCGCGAATCCGGTCTGGCTGCAAAACAAGCTGTCAAAGGCCAGTATCGCACCACACTCCTGCCGCAGCAGCTCTGATAGTTTCTGTGCAGCGCGGGAAATCTCCGCAGGAGCAGGTCCGTGCAGTAGGCACTCGGAATCCAGTAAAACCTTGTGCAGTCCGCAGACAGCCTCCAAGCGCCGAACCTGCTCCGCCGTCTCCTTCTTCCGGGAGCCGGTAACGACCAAAACACGCTTGGCAGCCTGTCGGCACGCTACATCGGGCTGCTCTCCTCTAACCGGCAGCGCCTCTGCCAGCGCCGCGCTGCCGCAGTACACAGGAGGCACATCCAGTGCCTGTCCGATTTCCGCCACCAGCGACAGATCCGCCTCTGTCACAGCATCGATCAAGCACAGAAGCGGTGCCTCCCTCCGGGCGAGGTCGGAAGCCAGACCCGCCCCCTCTGTCCGCAGGCGTGCCAGTGGGATGTGGCAAACAGTCATGTGTGCGCGGTCCTTGAACAAGGTCAGCAGGTCTTTAGCAGAGCCATCCGGCAGATGGAGTACGCCGCCGTCTACGGTACGGCCCATCCTCGGGAAGCTGGGAGCCGCCAACGCGATCCTGCGGTCGGCAGCCTCCAGCGCAGCCTCCAACTCCTCCACGGGGTTTCCCCGCATAAGCGAGTCGACCTTCTTAAAGAGTGTGTCTTGATCGCACAGGACCACATGTTGCAGGACTTGCCGTGTGCGGACCGCCGCCTCCTGTGGGCGCAGCTCCCGGGAGCTTGCATTGATGGATAACGCGGTGTTCTCGTCAAGACAGGGCCATGTTTCCTTCGGCGGCTCCACCAGAACCGTGGTGGCAATACCACGCTTTTGGAATTGAATGCCTGTATCGGTTGCGCCGGTCAGATCATCGGCGATGATGAAATACATATAGGCCCCTCACTTTACGGCGGATACATTTTTTTTGGCATTTGCCATACGGATGGCGTAATCCATAGCATTTACAAGACTCAGTTCATTTGCAACGCCGGTTCCGGCGTGTCCAAAAGCAGTTCCGTGGTCCACACTGGCCCTGATAATGGGCAAGCCCAATGTTACATTCACACCTGCCACCGCATCCCAGCGGCCCAGATCTTTGTTGTATACAAAGCCCACGACCTTCAAAGGGATGTGCCCCTGATCGTGGTACATACAGACCACGATATCATACCAGCCGCCCAACGCCTTGGAAAAGGCGGTGTCCGGCGGGAGGGGCCCCAGCGCTTGAATACCCTCGGCCTTGGCCTGTTCAATAGCAGGAGCAATCTCCTCGATTTCCTCCCGCCCGAACATACCGGCCTCCCCTGCATGGGGGTTCAGACCGCATACGCCCACCTTGGGCGCTGCGATACCCAGCTCCAGGCATGCCTTGTGGGCAATGCGGATGACATCCAGCACCCGCTCCTTTTTTACCAGGTCACAGGCCTGCCGCAGAGATACATGGGTGGATACATGTACCACCCGCAGGTCATCGTGTGCCAGCATCATGGTGTACTTGTCCGTCCCGGTGTAATGGGCGTAGATCTCAGTATGACCGTTGAAATGATGTCCGGCAAGATTCATGGCCTCCTTGTTCAGTGCGTTCGTAACGGTAGCGTCTACCTCTCCCGCCATAGCCAGCTCAATGACCTTTTTCACACATTGAAAAGCGGCATTTCCACACATGGGATCTACCTTACCATAGGAAAACTTGTCCCAGTCCACCAGCTCCAGATGCAGTACATCTATGGTACCGAATTCATATAGCCCCTGGCTGGGTCTATCCACCTGATGGAGCTTCAGCTCCGACCGGTTCGTCACCCGCAACGCGTCGCGGATGCACTTGATGTCGCCTATCACCAACGGCCGGCACCGTTGGTACACCGTGGCGTCGGACAAAGCCCGGACGGTGATCTCAGGACCGCAGCCGGCGGGATCTCCCATGGTGATCCCCAAAATCGGACGGTTCATATGCTTAACGCCTCCTTGTGATTCTTTTGCAGCCCTTACAGGACGCTTTGATAAATAGCCCGGATCTCCTCCAGCGTCAGTTCCTTGCGGTTGTTGTCCAGCAGGCGCCGCTGCTGGCTGCCAGAGGTGACCAAAAACTCAATGTCCGACGGCTGCACACCGTAGGGCTTGAGATCCGTGGGGATATCCGTGCGGCGGATAACATCCTCGATGGCGCTAATGATACGCAGAGATCTTTCCTCGGCACTTTGCCCATGGCATTCGGGATACACCGCGTCACACAACTGCGCCAGCTCCTTTTCGCAGGCGGGACGGTTGCAGCGCATCACCGGCGCAAACAGGATAGCATTGGATACGCCGTGGGCAATATGGAATTTGCCGCCCAGCGGATAGCTCAGTGCATGCACAGCGGTGGTGCCGCTGGCGGTAATAGCCACGCCTCCGTAAAATGCACCCAGCATCATGGCAGTCTTGGCCTCCATATCGTCCGGGTCCTCATAGGCGCGTACCAGGTTTTTGAAAATCAGCTTGGCGCCGGTCGCGGCAAACATATTGCTGAAATCTGTAGCCTTCAGCGAGGTGTAGCACTCCACCACATGGGCCAGCGCGTCTACACCGGTAGCTGCCACAATGGATTTCGGCAGACGGCGGATCGTCAGCGGATCCAAAACCGCATAGTCCGGGATCATGGCATCGTTGACGATGCCCTTTTTCACACTCTCCTCCGGGATGGCTACAATGGCGTTGCAGGTGGCCTCAGACCCGGTGCCGCAGGTGGTGGGCAGGAACACTGTCTTTACCTGCTTGCGTCCCTGTGTGGGGTCCTGCAGCAGATCTCGGACGGTATAGGGCGCGCCCTTGAGGATGGAACACAGCTTCGCCGTGTCCATCACACTGCCGCCGCCTATCGCCACGATCAGGTCGCACGCCATTGCCTCCAGCTGCCCGGCGATTTTCTCTACATCCAAGTAGCTGGGCTCCCGCGGTATATCGTCCAGCACCTCATAGGAAACATCTGTCAGTTCACGAAGCAGCACGTCGCATACGCCAGACTGCCGCACGCCCTGATCGGTGAACACGACAACCTTTTTCGCGTTCTCCCTGCGAATGATTTCCGGAACAGTTTTCACACTGCCCTCCCCCAAGTGGGTACACGCAGGCAGCTTCAGACTAATCATATCTCCGCACCTCCTTGTCAGCGTTTGTAGGCCGCATAGTATCGGTCAATGGTATCCAGAATGGCGTTGTCTGTCTCTTCGCTCACCATTCCGAAGGGCTTGCGGCACGGACCCAGAGGCTGCCCGATCAAGTTGGCTGCCCGCTTAACGATAGAGTTGGGGTTGCCGTACTTGAAGCAGTCACGGATAGGCTGAATACCCTGCTGGGCAGCTTCAGCGGCAGCCATGTCGCCCTTCTTCCAGTTCTGGTAGATACTCACCATCATTTCCGGCAGAATATTGGCAACTGCGGTAATTCCGCCCTTACCTCCGTTCTGCAGCGTTTTCAGGATCAGCGCATCGTTGCCGGAAAGGACGGAAAAGTGCTCCGGATCTGTGCCGTGTATGTATGCCAGGATGTTTTCAAACTTTCCGCTGGAATCCTTTACGCCCCGGATATTAGAAAAGTCCTTCGCCAGCCGGGATACCGTTTCCGGCTCAATGGCACAGCCGGTACGCATGGGGATGTTGTACATCACGATGGGCAGCGTCACCGCGGCGGCAATATCCGCATAGTGGCGGTACAGCTCCTCTTGGCTCAGCGCCGCGAAATACGGGGTGATAATGGACAGCACATCTACGCCGATCTCCTGCGCCGCCAGCGACAGGTCAATGGTGTCCTGCGTACCCACACAGCCGGTCCCCGCATAGACGGGCACCCGCCCCCGTGCCTCATCCACGCAGATGCGCATGACCCGCTTTTTCTCCTCCGTGCTGAGGATGTAGAACTCTCCATTGGTACCCAGGCAGAAGATGCCGTCAACACCGGCCCGAATATGCCGATTCACCTGATTGCGGATTTCGGACTCATTGATACTGCCATCCTCATACATGGCGGTAGCCATAGCGGCAATGATACCTTTGATCTCCATATATACCTCCCTCGGGGTCTGCGCCCCGCATTTTTTTACTTTCTATTCCTTTTTTATCATAGAGATCTCATCAAATCAATGGTGAAGCCAAAAAAGTAAGTTTCATATTGCAACACTTTTATAATTGATGTAAAATAAATCCTGAAACACGAAAAATGTGTTTCAAAATAAGACAGGTGGTGAATCGCATGATCCCGTGCAGGATTCTGGTCATAGCGCCCTATGAAAGCATGAAGAATATTCTGCTGTTTATCTGCAAGGACAGGCCGGAGGTCCGTCTGACAGTGATGGTCGGCGACCTCGGCGAGGGAGCGCGTCTGGTGCAGGAGATCGACGAGGAGGAGTTTGATATCGTCATCTCCCGCGGCGGCACAGCGGAGGTGCTGCGGTCCGTTGTTTCCATCCCGGTGGTGGAGATCCAGCTATCCAGCTATGATGTACTGTCCGCCTTAAAGCTGGCGGAAAACTACACCGGCCGTTATGCTCTGGTCGCCTATCCCAACATTGCCCGCATGGCGACACTTCTGTGCAGCGTGCTGCAATATGATGTACCAATTTATCCGATCGCGCAGGGAGATACGCTGGAAAAGACGGTAGATGAGCTAATTCAGCGGGACGTCACCCTGATCATAGGTGATATGGTGACAACGCAGTATGCCAAGCAGCATTCGCTGGACGCTATTCTGATCACCTCCGGCGTAGAAAGTCTGGAAAACTCGATCCGTCAAGCGCTGCAGCTGCATCAGCTAATGACCGCAGTCCGTGTCCGGGACGCACTGCTGGAGCGTCAAGCCCGTCAGCACCAATGGGAACTGGCTGTTCTGCAGGAGGATCAAACGGTATTTTGGGAAAGCCCCTCTCTCGCCCGAAAGCCCCGGCTGCGCAAAATGATGCAGAAAATCGCCGCACGTGCGGACGCCGCAGAGGGCGGTGTGCAGATCCGGCGGATCCAGGAACAGCCGTGGAAGATTTCCTGTCAGCGAGTATTTCTGGAGGGCTCCCCCTATTTCTTTCTGCAGGCCGAGCCTCTGCCGGAAGACATGACCCGCAGCGATGTCGTGAGCTTTTTTAGCTGCGAAGATATTTCGCCGCAGTATTTCAAGAAGTACATCAACTCCGCCCTTCACCAAAATCTCCAGCGCTATGCCGCTTCCCATTCTCCTGTGCTGATCCTTGGCGAGATCAGCACGCACAAGGATCGGGCCGCCAACGTTCTATATACCAACGGGCTGCATCGTGACCACCCTCTTTGCGTGGTGGATTGCGACCGGGCGGACAGCAGATTCTGGCAGAGCTTTGTTACGCGAACGGACTCCCCGCTATACGATACCGGCTGCACCTTCTATTTTAAGAACAGCAACTGCCTCACTGGGAAGCAGGCGGATTCTCTGGCTCGGCATATTCTATCGGGAAGGAACAACCGTTTTCTGTTTTCGGTCGTCACAGACACTCCTCAAGCGGAGGACTGTCCCATCTGTCGGATCCTGCGCCAGCAGTGCTCCTGTCTGACGCTGCGGATGCCTCCTCTGCGGGAACGCGTTTTTGAGATCCCTGCCCTGTGCAGTCTGTACCTCAACGAGTTTAATGCCGAAAGCGCCCATCAAGTCATCGGTTTTGTGCCGGAGGCGATGGAGCTTCTGCAAAGCTATCCGTGGCCCGGAAATATGGACCAGCTAAAACGAATCATACGACAACTGACGCTGACGGCGGAACGGTCCTATATTTCCGCCGAAAGTGTCCGCCAGCAATTGCTGTTAGAGTCTCCTCAGCCCATGTCCGAGGCCCCGGCGTTTGACACAAATCGTACTCTGGAGGAGATGACCCGTGAACTGGTAGAGATCGCCCTGCGCCGAGTCCACGGCAATCAAAGTCAGGCGGCGGTCCAACTTGGCGTGAGCCGCTCTACTCTGTGGCGGATGCTGCACAAGGAAAAGTAAATGTCCGTCTCGCTGTAAGCTGCGGCAGCTTCGGGATGAGCTGCTGTGCGGTGTCTTTGGGGCAAGGGAGGTCGACCAGCTTTTGGGCAGGCGAAAGGGGCTGCGCCTTGCTGCATGTACCCCTTTTCTTTCGAGGACTTGCCTGCACACAGCACAAAAGGCAGGCACCCTTTGGGCGCCTGCCTCAGCGTGTCGAAAAAGTCCAGTCCAGCTGGGCTTTTTTGCGTTTATATGATAAAATGGTTCTGGGTGATGAAAGATGCTGGAACGAGGGAAACGGGACCGAGACCTGGTGGAGTTTGTTGTGATAGACCAACTGGTACCGGCGGAGCATTTACTGCGGAAAATAGATGCGGCGGTGGACTTTGATCGCATTTATGAGATGGTGGATATCCTGTACAGCGAAGATAACGGGCGGCCCAGTGTGGACCCTGTTGTGCTGTTCAAAGTGGTGTTGATTCAGCATCTGTACGGCCTGCCGTCCTTGCGGAGGACAGCGGATGAGATCAGCGCAAATATCTGCTACCGTTGGTTTTTGGGATATACGCTGCAAGAGGAAACGCCGCATTTTTCCACGGTGAGTTATAATTTCCGTCATCGGTTTACCGCAGAAACCGTGGACCAGGTCTTTGCGTGGATACTGGAAGAGGTGGCGGAAGCGGGATATCTGTCCCCCAAGGCAGTTTTTATAGACGGGCCCCACATCAAGGCCAACGCCAACACGAAAAAGCGAGTAAAGGCTGCGATACCGGCAGCATCCAAGCACTACGCGAAGGAACTGATGGAGGAAGTCAACGCAGACCGGGAAGCCCGAGGGAAGAAGCCTTTTGAAGACGACGATGAGCCTCCAAATCCACCGAAAAAATGCAGAGATAACACATCCAAGAAGGAACTGGCGAGACGAAAGAAAGAGAAAACACGGATCGTCACCCAAAGCGTGACCGACCCGGACTGTGGCTTGTTCGTAAAGGGCAGCCATGAGCGGCAGTTTGCATATGAGGCCCATACGGCCTGCGACAAGAACGGTTTCGTGCTTGAGACGGTGGTAACGCCCGGAAATGTCCACGACAGCGTTGCCTTTGACGAGGTGTACGACAAGGTAACGAAGACATTTCCTGAAACAGAGACCATTGTTGCCGATTCTGCCTATAAGACGCCCCATATCTGCAAGAAAGTATTTGATGACGGAAGAGTTTTATCCACAGCGTACAAGCGGCCGCAGACGACGAAGGGCGGACATGAGTGGTGGAGATACGTCTACGACGAGTTCTATGACTGTGTGATCTGCCCGGAATACCAGATCCTCAAATATGCGACAACAAACCGGGACGGCTGCCGTGAATACAAGAGCTTCGTGGGTGTTCTTCACCACGAACCGTTCACTCTCAGGGCGCTCCACACGCTGCTTGTTTTTGTAGGAGATCGTAGTGGTGCGAAGCCCAACCGAGTGTCCGAGGTAGACCTCATTGTTCAGAATACTATAACAGATGAGATGCTCTGGCGGAAGCCTCCCCGGGGGATATTTTTTCATCTTTTATCGCTCAAAGTCGTTCTTTTTCCATACGCTGCGCAGTGGGCTTTTCTGCTGTGCTGCCTGCCGCTGCATACTCATCTGCCGCGCCTGCCGTTCTTCTGCATTCTCTCCGATCAGGCGGGATGCTTCCTGCTTAGCGCTGAGCAGCATACGGAGTGATGGCTTTTGCTGAGAGGTTTCTTCCAACTGTGCTTCGACTGCCTTCTCCTGTGCGGGCCGGATAGCCTGCCGCGCTTTATACAACTCCACCGGATCAAAATCCGATGCCTGCGCTTTCAGATCAGCGTACTCAGACAGCGCCTTATCCAACTCGGCAGAGTATCTTTGCTCCTGCGCCTCCAGCTTTTTCAGTCCAGCCTCCATGGTGGCAATATCCTTGCGGAATTCCTCTGCGCCTGCATCCTCCGCATACTCAAGTTTTTGAAAAAGAAGCGCCTTTTCGGAACGCAGTTCCTCTAAATCTTCCGTCAGCTCTGCAATGCGGACAGCCAGCGCCTTGTGACGTTTCACATGGTATATTGGCAATGCCTTTTTCTCGACAACCAATGTTTTGCGTTCCTTGCTCTTTTCCTTGATTTGCTGCACCAGACCGGTGTAACGCTCCAGCTCCGGCTTCCATACGGCAAGGGATTTTTGAATATGCGATTTGCCGTTGCGAATATGAGAGAGCTGATAGCAGAAGATCAGCACACGGCTGCGCAGCTTTTCCAGCCCTTCCGCAATGGCGGGGACAGTACGAGCGACTAGTGCGGCCAGCTTCTTGATTTCGGCTTTCAGCTCCCGCAGCAGGGCATTGTCCGCCTTGATCTGCCGGTTCAGTTCGCACCGGTCAGAGATGATACCCTTTTTCTCCATAGCTCTGGCAACCACACCCTCATGGACCGTAGGCCGCTCCAGCAGGCCACGCTCAGCATGGCTGCGGTGGTCGATGCGTTCTTCGTGCCCAGTGCGCTCCAAATGAAGATTGGTCACATCCGCCCATGCCACCCGCCATGATACAAGCTGTTCCTCGCTGTTCCAGCGTTCGGAGATGGGGTTCTGACGGCCGTAGCGGGTGCTTTTGGGATGCTTGTCTGCACGGATAAGCTCCTGCGCCTCAGCAGCAGATGGTGTCATGTACACCTTCTTTTTGCCGACCTTATAAGGGTACTGCTTCTCCCAGCCATCAGCCTGCGCCGTCTTGAACTCGGCGGCAGTAAAACCGCGTTCCTCACCGTTTTTCATGCAGAGATATTCTTTCTCAGTCTTGTACTGCCACTTGCCCTGCTCGTCCAACGGACGCACCGTCAGCAGAATGTGGGCGTGGGGATTGTGACCGTCGGTGTCGTGGATAGCAGCATCGGCGCACATTCCGTCTGCCACAAACTGTCCTTGGATGAACTCCTGCAACAGCTCGATTTGCGCTGTGCGACTCAGCTCTATGGGCAGCGCCACGACGAACTCACGGGCAAGCCTGCTGTCTTTTGCTGTCTCTACTTCCTCCACGGCGTTCCAGAGCTTTTCTCTGTCCTGCCATTCCTGTGGGGCATATTCCGGCAGAAACACCTGCTGCCAGACAAGTCCTTGTTTTTTAGTGTAGTCGTGCTGAATCCCGTCATAATCGTTATACAGGCGGGAGCAGCTCAAATAAGCAGAAGCAGCCACGGCGGAGCGTCCTGCGCCCCGGCTGACCACCTTCGCTTCCAAATGATAAATCGCCATATCTTCTTCACCTCATTCTTTTCCTGTTTCTCTTTCGTAAAAGAGAAAATGGACGGTGCGAGCGCACTGTCCATCTCTGCGGCAAAGCTGCCGGTGGCAGGTTTGCGCAGGCAGGCGGCAACAGGGGTAGAGAATTTCTGCCCCAAATTCTCTGCGCTTGTCGCAGGGAATTTGCCGTCTGCGCAGACGATGACAGCAGCACCCCGCAGGTGCTTGTGGCATTGTCTGGAGG